>ERZ1026814.14-NODE-14-length-192129-cov-11.784685_pt1 | contig 192129 bp, 204 predicted proteins | sample MGYA00520871_ERZ1026814 | MGnify/ENA primary metagenome ERZ1026814 (study PRJEB33270, sample SAMEA104284478) | anaerobic digester metagenome | biome: Anaerobic digester microbiome; feature: mesophilic sludge digester; material: Anaerobic digester biomass... | reverse complement strand
GATGTTGTTTTGGATGTTTGTGTGTACGTAGTAGGAGTCAGAGTGAAGTGAGCTATATTTTTTTTTTTCAAGCAGAAGACGGCATACGAGTTCTAGTACGGTCTCGTGGGCTCGGAGATGTGTATAAGAGACAGGAGCAGCGTTATGGTCGTACCAGGCGGGAAGGGTATCAGCCCGTCGCAAAGTGCCGTATTTGTCGGGACTCTCAAACCTGACGAAGAGAGGCAGGTAACCTTCGGCATCACCCCCGAGAATGCTACGGAGCTCGTCCTGGATATCCAGTACCGGAACGGTCCGAACCAGCATAACGAGACCATCACCCTGCCGGTGACGCTCGGAAACAGGAAGGTTGCTGCCGAACTTGTGGTGAACAATATAGAAGTGGCAAGTGGAGGGGCGAGCCTGACCATCTCCGGGGACGTCACCAACGCCGGACTGAAAGATGCAAAATCAGTGACGGTAACGGTTGGAGACCCTGCCCGGGCAATCGATCCAGACCCTGTCTATGTAGTGGGGGCTCTTGAGCCGGATGACTTTTCCAGTTTTGAGATTACCTGTATGGCCCCGGGATTGTCCCAGATCCCCCTTGTCGTATCGTACAGGGATGATGAAGGAGAGACCTACAAAGAAACGTTCGATGTTTCGGCACATATCTTTGGGAACTCAACCGCAGAGGGGTCAGCAGCCGGGGGCTCCCAGGGGCCCCCTTCCATGCAGGGTCGCCCAAGTGGCGGAGGAATGGGGATGATGGGATTTGGCAGTGGCATCAGCAAGATCCCGGTCATCCCGATCCTCATCGTCATTATCGCTATCATCGGTGTTGTTGTAGCATGGCGTAAGGGATACCTGGAAAAGATCCGGGATCGGTTCAGCAAATGATCCGTGGAGTGAGGGGAATGGATGACCAGCCGTTGATCGAGTTACGGGATGTCACCAAGGTATACTCGCTGAAATCCGGAGATGTTACTGCGCTCGACAATGTATCGCTCTCGATCCAGAGAGGGGATTTCGTGGCTATCATGGGCCCTTCCGGGTCAGGAAAATCCACCCTCCTGAACCAGCTCGGATGTCTTGATCGCCCTACTTCCGGAGATCTTCTGATTGCTGGAAGGAATACCCGGGAGATGGATGATCATGAACTCACAGGACTCCGCTTGAACACCATCGGGTACATCTTCCAGAAGTTCAATCTTATCCCACTCCTTTCCGCTTATGAGAACGTCGAATATCCCTATCTGATGAAACATCGGCAGGAGGACGAATATGGTCACATATCCCGGTTACTCAGCAGGGTCGGGATTGACGCCGCACTTGCCAGGCACAAACCTCCGGAACTCTCGGGGGGTCAGCAACAGCGGGTTGCCATAGCACGAGCTCTTGTCAACGACCCCCAGATCCTTCTCTGCGATGAACCCACTGGCAACCTGGACTCGGTCACGGGGGGACAGATCATGGAGATGATACGGACACTGAACGAACAGGGACGGACCGTGCTGATGGTAACCCATGATCCGACTGTTGCAGCATGTGCAAAAAGGAGAGTCATCATAAAGGATGGCAGGATCACATGAGGGGCAAGGACATCATTTTCCGGCTCGCCCTTCGGAGCATCCGGCTCCACTTTCTCCGGTCAACCCTTGCCGTTCTCGGGATCGTTATCGGGGTTGTTGCCATCGCCACAATGGGGATGATGGGGGCGAACATGACGCTCTCGGTTACCGAACAACTCTCGGATATGGGAAATGTCCTGGTTGTCACTGAATCCCGGGAAGGTGGTGGGGGAGGCATGCCTGGGCCAGGGGGGGCGGGTGGAGGATCTGATGATGATGATCCCATTCCGGAGGACCAGTTCAAGGATATTGAGAGGATAGCATCGAAATACGGGACGGTATATGCTCTCTATTCCGAATCGGATACCATCGAAGTAGGAGATGAGGAGCGGAGGGCAACCATCTATGGTCTTGACCAGGAGGTCATCCCTGAGATCCTGACCCTTTCCTCAGGAGCATACCCCAAGAGCACCAGCTCGGTCATTATCGGGCCATCCCTTGCCGGGCGCCTGGACCTGACACTCGGGAGCAAGATCGATATCGGCGATCCTGACGAAGGCGCCACCACCACAGTACGAGTGGTCGGCATCATCGAGGAGAGGGGGATGTCCATGGACCTGAACACCGATTCGGCCATCATCGGGAGCGAGAAGCTGTTTACCGGAATCTACGGGGGAGAGGGAGAGTACCGCCAGGTCAATATCATTCTTGATGACATCGATGAAGCAGGGAACGTCAGTGACGAAATCGAGGAACAATTGAACAAGAAAGAGGAGCAGGTCTCGGTCCAGGACAGCAGCCGCATGCTCGAGAGTATCACCGAGACGCTTGGGACCATGACCACTTTTGTGATGGCAATTGCCGGGATCTCATTACTCGTCGCAGCAGTCTCCATCTTCAACGTGATGATGATGTCGGTCACCGAGCGGATCAGAGAGATAGGGATCCTTCGGAGTATCGGGACCCAGAAGGGCGAGGTCCGGAAGATGTTCATCTACGAATCTGCCATACTCGGGAGTCTTGGGGCAGTGATCGGGGCGGTGGCAAGCCTTACCATCGGATGGGTAGTGGTCCTCGCAATGGTCGGCAGCACCGAATATTTCTTTGCGCCTGCCAGCCTCATGTATGTCCCGTTTGGCATGGCCATCGGGTTCATCACATGCGTTCTCTCAGGAGTGTATCCGGCGTGGAGCGCATCGAATCTCGATCCGATAGAAGCGCTCCGTGCGGAGTGATATCATCTGACAGGAAGTTTCATCGGAAGAAGACAGGCAAACAATCAGAAAGAAAGACTCGTCCTGGTGAGTGCCTCGCCTCCTCTCCGGAATAGTTCGTGAGACCCGGATACGGACCGATTCGGAGAGGAGAAGAAGGGCAGCAGTTCCGGAACCAGAGAAGGAAAGGAATACTACCGTAAAAAAAGATCAGGGGTTGATATTCTGGAACGGGACGAGTTCATCTTTCACCGTGTACGTCATCCCATCGGTGTAGGTGACGTTCACGATAGCCCTGTCGTCCCTTGTGGTCCCGGCAAACATCAGCGTTGTCTGGATTCCGGGCGACTGGGCAATCTCTGTCTCGATGCCTCCATCAGATCGTATGACTGTCGCCTGCATGCTGACCACATAGGACTGGCCGCCACCCCCGGCAAAGACCACCGAGATCCAGGGATCAGTGGCAACGGTGTTCTTGGAGATCTGGATTGATACCTGTTGGTAAAGGGGGACGACATCGGTTGGTTGTGGCCTGAGGTCAGGCAAAACCGTTGGAGTGGCTGTCGGAGCCGTTGTTTCTGGTGTGGTATCAGGTTCCACAGGGGTGGTGCAGCCAGCCACCATGACAAGTGCAATGCAGAATACCGTAAGGATAGTGATGAGACATTTCATGCACTATCCATAGCGAACATCCGTTAAATTTTTTCTGAACCGCGTTGTTCAGCTAATCTTTCTTTCGGAGAGGAAAGAGGGTATTTCACTTTCACTCCAGGCCCTGCGCATCTATCAGCTCTCCCGGCCTACCAAAGTGACGATGGGAGTATTTCGGTTCGAGAACAAGTATGCCGCACCCTCAAGAGAGCAACGGGAGCGGTACATGAGAGGGGAGGCCGAGGAGCATCATTTCGGCCCGGAGGGGGTGATTACGCTCATCCTATACAGGAATGCTGCGTATCTCAAGGATGAAACTGACGGTATCAGGATCCTGTATACCGGTGACCACGACAAGAGCAAAGCAGTGGAAGAAGCGGCCGCCATGGTCGAATACCACCGCAGCAGGTCAGAATCCAAGGACTCATTTCACCACGGCGGAGTTCATTGAGAGTATCCGTTGGTAACCCTAAGGTCTTTCCTATAAGATGCTTGAAAGATTGAGTGAATGAATCCGGTATCCTGTGACGGGTTTGTCAGGGACTCACTCCTTTTTAGTCCTGCATAAACACAATACAATAAAGCATCGTTTATGTCTGGATAGACCTATCTCAAATAACGCGAGATGAATCCCTATGATCACATATCCTGGATGCATTCATCCAATCAGGATACCATTCACTGTCCCTTCACCTTCAGGACCTGTCCCGCGTTTTGTATTTTCATTTCTGATCGCGACAAAAGAGTCACTCGTTCTCATTGATGCCGGGGTGCATGGGTCAGAGCAGAGAATATTCGGGGAGGTCCGGGATCTCGGCCGGAAACCGGAAGAGATAGGATTTCTCGTCCTGACGCATTCCCATCCCGATCATATCGGGGGAGCAATGGCAATCCAGGAAGCCACCGGATGTAGCATCGCGGCCCATCCGGCTGAACGAAAATGGATCGAAGATACGCAATGTCAGGAACGGGAACGTCCGGTCCCCGGCTTTCGAGACCTTGTCGGAGGTCCGGTCAGGGTCAGCCGCCTCATTGGAGACGGGGATTCGATCACCCTTGGTGCTGGGCGGGCCCTCCAGGTCATTCATACTCCGGGCCATTCATCAGGATCAATCTCGCTCCTTATGCGTCCTGAGATGATCCTGTTTTCCGGGGATGCCATCCCGGTTCCCGGTGATTTGCCCATCTATGATGACCCCGACGCCTCGATAGAATCACTCGAGCGGCTGATGAATATCGAGCATATTACGTATCTCTTCTCCTCATGGGCCGAACCAAAAGGGGGTGAAGAGGTCTACTTTACGATGGATGACGGGCATGCCTGGGTGAAGGAGGTATCCCGGGCGGTCAGCCTGATTACTGTCGCCCATCCCGGAATAGGGTTGGATCATCTCACCAGGCTTGTCGTAAAGGAGATTGGATTGCCCGCGGAGGCGGCTAACCCGATGGTGATACGGACAATCAAGGCTCATACCCGGAAGTCCTGAAGGGTGGATCCTCTAAAGTCGTATCATTCAAAGAGGGAGCAGCAGGAAGGAGTGCATCTCATGAAATGGAGTACCCTATTCCTGGAGGCCGGTGATCAGAACTGCTGTTCTCGTGATCTGACATGATATGGCAGTTGTTGGCACCACCATTCAATCGGGAAAAAAGAAAAATAGTTAGATAAGGGCCGAGGTGATCCCGATAACACCGGACTGGATGATCACTGCAGTAGCAACAATCACTCCAGCCATCATCAGCGCAACAGCAACATTACCCTTCTTCAATTCCTCGAATTCATTGATCCCTTTCGTCAGGCGGTCAAGGATATTCAGGGCAAGATAGATAGTTGCGATAGCAAGGATAATCCCGAGAATCAACTGAATAAAGGCTGCCGCAAGCGACCACCAGTCGCCGGCAAGGGCGTTGGTGATCCCGATCGAGATTCCGGCAACTCCGGACTGGATCACAATGGCGATAGCAAAGAAGATCGCTGCAATGATAATCCCTACAGCCACATTTCCTTTCTTGAGTTCCTGGATCTCATCGATTCCTTTCGTGATCTTTGAGAAGGTTGAATAACCGATGTAAAGAGCGACTACTGCCAGAAGGATCGCTATGATCAGCTGGATCAGTCCGACAAAGGCGGTAACAATATCCATACTTTCTTCACCTCTTTATGGTTACAATGGTATAGAACTACCCAAAATAAACATTTCCCCAAAATAGTAATTTTCCGGGCAGCAAATCACGGTTAAATTTCAAATAAGGGTAGATGGGCGCTTCTTTCTATCTCCTCCCGGACTTTGCGTGAAACAACCAGGGCAATGATTCTGAACAACCGATTCAGATTGAATACTATGGAACCTGCCCTCCCTGAAGAGAGGATCACGATTGTACGAAAGGTGCCGCCCTGACCCGTAGAGGAGGGAAGTAGCTGCCGCCTCCCCTCAAAGGATTGACATTTCCGGATCTATCGTTCTACTTCGAAAGCAACCTTCACGACAGCCTTGTACTCGACAATCTTACTGTTCTCAACCGTGGCAGAACAGCGTTTCAACTCCATTCCCGTGATATTTCTCACGGTTTTTCCCGCTGCCTTGATAGCATTTGCTGCAGCATCTTCCCAGCTCTTCGGGGATGTGCCGATCAGTTCGATGACTTTTACTACCGTGGCTTCATTTACTTTTGGCATTTTCTGGTGCTCCATTTCAACGATGCGTATACCATCTAGATGAGGTTTTCGCTGTGATCCTGAAAGAATGAATTATTGCCGGAGTGCCCGGGGCAATGGAGGGTCCTCCAAGAAGAGAGAGCAGCATGAGAATGGCGATAATAAATTAAAATGAGGAAAGGGTAAGTATACCAGTGATTTTCCAAAGCACCGGGCGAACCCTTACTTCTTTTTCATTCCCTCAAGCATATCGCCGATGAAGACCCCGATGAGGAAGACGATCACGTACAGGACGATCTCAACGAAGATGCCCCAGGCTTCCCCGAAGAACGACCCCCCGGTGAACATGGAGATAAGACCGAAGATAATTCCGAGGATTATTCCGATGATCACTCCCCACTTGAGAAGGCCCCACTTGTCCTCTTTTCCGCTCCGCATGAAGCCGAAGGCTATCCCAATGATCAAGACCAGTAAATAATAATACCACATACAAATTCTCCGGATTTAATCCATTATCAATTGTTATGTACCATTAATCTATGGGCTGCTGGCTGGGCATCATGGATTTTTCCGACCGTTTTTCCATTTCTGTTTATGATAAACACTTAACTTAGAAGGAAGGATCAAAAAAATTATACTCTTAAGGTGCCAGTTTCAATCATGAAACTGTCTGACATTGAAGGCATTGGACCTGTTATCCAGGCAAAATTTGAAAAAACCGGGATCAAGACGGTTGAAGGGCTTCTTGAAAAAGGAGCTTCTGCAAAGGGCAGGAAGGAGATCGCCGATGCAACCGGTATCGATCCCTCCAAGATTCTCAAGTGGGTCAACCATGCTGATCTGTACCGGATAAAGGGTATCGGATCAGAGTATTCGGATCTCCTCGAGGCTGCCGGGGTGGACAGTGTACCTGAACTGGCTACCCGGAAACCGGACAATCTGGTAAAGAAGCTTGAAGAGGCTAATGCTGCAAAGAAACTGGTCCGGCGGGTCCCTACCCAGAAAATGGTCGAGGGGTGGGTGGACCAGGCAAAGAGTTTACCAAAACTCGTCACTCATTAATCCTAAATTCATCCTCTCTTTTTCGGAACCAGTGATGATTTACTCTCGGTGCAAGTGGATTGCCTTGGTAATTTCCATTACCAGAGATTCCCGCATTTACCCATGAGGTGGAATTTCCCTTCGGTGACGAGCGCCTTGAGATGGTCGCAGATCCGGAGGGCATGCTCCCGGGATGACTGCCTGCAGGTGATGGGAACAGGGGTGCCGTCTACGGTAATTGTCCCTAGATCGCCATAAAAAGCATCACCTATACATTCCCGAATGCAGGTGCCACAATGGACACAGCGAAGGGGATCTATTTTCTCCCCGGGAATGATCGCCCGGGTAGGGCAGATGGCAGCAGCCTGGCAGGGTTCGCATTGGAGGCAGGCTTCCGGGGAATAGGTGATCACAAGGTCAGTATGATCCCATACTTCACCGTAGTGTGATGAGGTGAAGGCCGTCCGGTCCTCTATATCAGCGATAGGCAGCGGAATGCCTGCATTGGATATCCGGATACTATCGAGAATAGTGTTGTCAATCACCGGGATTGCGACGCCAAGAGAGGTGATGCATTCAGGGCCATCGGCAGTGACAAATCCTCCCATCATGTCCGGTACCATCTCCTTCATGTCAGCGAATGCAGCAAGATTGGGGTGTTCCCGACTACTCCTGGTTCCCTGTCCCATGATATACCCCATTCCGCCATTGAGGAGAACCCGGCTGCCAACACCGATCACCCTCCCTTGTGGATCGTTCTGGAGCGGGTTGATATCTCCGCATCCGCTTACGGTAACCTCGCGGTACGGCCCAGAAATCCCCTGGACCGAGAAGATGGTCTTTACCGTGCTTTGGCTCCGATTGATGAATGCCTGATAATTCATGAATGCACTCCGGGTGGTTACCATGCGGGCAAGGCCCAATTCGGACAGGGTCACCTTCCGGGATATCTCAATTCCAGCTGCTTCAATCACGAGCTCCACCTTTTTCCCCTCAACCAGATCCCGGAAGAGATGCCCCCCACCATATGATGGGTTAGCCCGGGATGTTCCGAAGACCACAAGGTCGACAACACCGATCCGTTCGTTCGGACAGGGTCCAGGAATTGCGGGGACCCCGTTGAGCCAGGCCTTTTCCGCATGGTGAAAGGTACCGGGTTCCGAGACATGGATGTGCAACAGGGCGAGTGTCCCTGACATGATGCCAAACGTTGCGGTCGTGACCACATCCACGTCTGACACGGTGAGGTGCTCACCCTCAGCGATCCGTCTCTTGAGTTCAGCAGCGGTGAGAACCGCGGCCTCACCCCGGGAAATTTTTTGGTTGATGTCTTCAATTGATTTCATGGTTCAGGAGTATCTCTCTCACATTTGGTATCTGTCAGTCAGCATGGGTATTGTTTTTATTCTCATGAAACAGGGGACTGTTCAATCCTTTATCGGCCCGCGGTTTCCATTGGTAGCTCTTGTGCCGTATCTGTGCCGCATCCAGGGTTAATCCTTTGCCATATGGGAGGAAATCCTCTCAGGGCTGACAATTCTGAATTGCTATGAATGTACCCGAAAGGAGGATACAGGATGTGAGGGGAGTATTCACTGTTCAAAACCCGAACACAGAAGCATATCGGGATGCCATCATCGCAGATATCCTGTTGCGATGGGATGATTTCTCTGGTGAAGAACCACCATGTTCCGGAGTGAGAATCTATTTATCGTCCGATAGTCTATGTGATACATGCCAAGAACTGCAGTAATTCTCAGCCGTTACCTGTTTCTTGTCCTGGCGGGGAATTTCTGCTGGTATACGAAAATCAGGGAGATCTATCGCTATGGTACGGTGGGTAAAGGACAGGGGATTGCAGCTGCGGATGATTGGAACAATGTTCCTGCTTGCTCTGGTATATTTCATCTTCATTGCGGTGCTGGCATATATCGGGATTGATTCGCTCCTCCTCTTCGTCATTGTGATGGGTGCAATCCTGCTCCAGTACTTTTTCTCGGATCGCATGGTCCTCCTCTCTATGGGTGCCCGGGTAGTCTCCGAGCAGGAAGAGCCGCGACTCTACGAGACCCTTACCCGGCTCTGCTCGATTGCCGGGATCCCTCGTCCGAAGCTCGCGATCGTGAACAGCCCCATCCCTAATGCGTTTGCAACGGGTAGAAATACTAAAAATTCTGTCGTTGCCGTTACCACCGGGCTTCGCTCCACCCTCAACCAGGACGAAATCGAAGCGGTGCTTGCCCACGAACTCAGCCATGTGAAGAACCGGGATGTCATGGTAATGACCCTCGCAAGCCTGATCTCCACTGCGGCATTCTTCATCTTCAGGAATTCCATTTCGGCATCCAGGGTATCATCGGGAAGAGGAGGGAAGCAGAATCTCTGGTTCATCATCCCGGTGTTCGCAGCGGCCGTCTGGGTCATCAGCTATCTCCTGATCAAAGCCCTCTCGCGGTATCGCGAGTTCTCTGCCGATCGGGGCTCTGCCATCCTTACTGGCCGGCCGTCCCAACTCGCATCAGCCCTGATGAAGATCAGTGGCATGATGGACCGGGTACCTAAAGATGATCTGCGAAAAGTGGAAGGGATGAATGCGTTCTTCATCATCCCCGCTCTCTCGGGATCATCGATCATGGCGCTGTTCGCGACACATCCGTCCGTTGAGCAGCGGATTGCTGCTCTTGATCGGATTGAAAAGGAGCTGGCCGGCCGTGGGGATTAGGGAAGCGCTGGGAGCATTGCTGGGAACCACGGCTCTCCCTAAGGCTAACCTCGACAAGTTATTTGCCATCTCGTCAGCCAGCGTGACCATGCAGAGCGAATTTGACCTCGTTCCTGCCCCTCGCGCCGGTATATGTTTCAAACCCATTGAGTCCTCCCAATATGACGAGGCAAAAGCGGAGATCGAGGAACTGCTCAAGTTCAGCTCCCGGGAAACAGGAAGCTCTTTCAAAGTAGTGACCGATGAGTACCGGTTTACCTGGGTGATCCTGGAGGATCCTGACTTTGACGATCTCGTTGGTGGGATCCACCTGGTAAGCCAGACGTTGATCGAGAAGGGATTCGGTGACTACCTTCTCTGTGCAATTTTCCGGTTCGAGAAAGGAAAACCGGTCTACTGGGTATACCACTTCAAGCTGGGACGATTTTATCCATTCATTCCCCTTGACGGCAAGACCCGGGACAGCGCTATGGAATTCAGGGTCCGGTCCCTGCTGGATAAAGATCTTCCTATCGAAAAAGAGATGGCAAAGTGGTATCCTCTCTGGGGTATTCCGCTCTAAATTTTTCTGTTATTAAAATAGTGAATGGGAAGGGCTCTCCGGCTACCCTTCAAAGATCCCCGTGCCCTTGAAGACCTGCCGTGCCTCTTCCAGGGTCATGTCTGATGGGGGAACGATGACATCGGATTCGATTATCTCCTTGTGGTCGACCACATCCCCCTCCTTGACTATCTTTCCGATCAGCTCGGCGAGGCTTTTCTTGTATGCCTTCTCATTTCCTTTCTGGACATGTTCGACAATCTTGTTGTCAATCTTGTTCAGCTCATCGAAGAGACTGCTCTTGACATTATATTGTCCCTGGCCTATGATTCGGATGATCATTTTTTGCTCACCTCTGATTTCAGCCTGGCAAGTTCTGTTTCGATGCTGCCCTGCTTGCCGATCTTGGCCAGCTCCCGTTCGATATCATCCTCACCGGCAGTGAAATCAACGAGTGTACCTTCTGCGAGCAGTTCATCGAGGGCTGCCGAGCGTGCCTTCATCTCTTCCGTTTTGCTCTCTGCGCGCTCGATCGACATCCCCACATCGGCCATCTCTTCACTGATGCCGGAGACGGATTCACTGATCTTGACCTGTGCTTCTGCCGCAGAATACTGAGCCTTGATGGTCTCTTTCTTGGACCGGAATACCTCGATCTTCGTAGAAAGCCGTTTCTCAGCCTCTACAAGTTTCTCCTGTTCGGCCTCAAGGGTGGCAATCTCCTTGTCAAGGCCTGTTATCTGGGAGGTGAGGGCTTGTTTCCGTTCGAGTGCGAGGCGTGCGAGGTCTTCCCGGTTTGCAGCAATCGCCTCGCGTGCCTGGGCTTCGAGTTTCTCGCTGTTCTGCTCCAGTTTTGCTTTCTGCAATTGCAGCCGCTTCTTGGAAGTGGCAACATCAGCTACTCCCCGTTTTACATTTTGCAGAAGATCGAGCTGCTTTTCATAGGAGTAATCAAGCGTCTCCCGGGGATCTTCCATCCTTCCGATCAACTTGTTCATCTTCGCCTTGATTACGGTACCCATGCGGTTTAAAAGACCCATTGTATCATCTCCCTGTCTTCATTACTGCGAAGACGGTTACTTGTTATGATCAACAGATGCAAGATATAGCTTTTGACCGGGGAACCCCCAATAAAACAGGAATGATTACCTGACCCCCGGTTTCTATGCATAGCTTTAATCCTCTTTCCCTGCTATCCCTATGTGTTATGGACATTGTTGCAGATTTGATGAAACAGGTGGCGACGGGAGACAACCTCTCCCAGATCACCAAAGCAGTTGGCGGCGATGAAAAAGGAGTCTCATCGGCCCTTGGCATGGCCCTTCCGATGATCCTTGGTTCCATGTCGAATACTGCATCGAAACAGGGTGGAGCGGATATGATCTCGGGGATGCTCGGACAGATGGGCGGACAGAACCCGATGGACAACCTGGGAGGCTTTCTCGGAGGTTCCGCTGCAGCGGGCGGATCGAGCATGGTCAGCAGCCTTCTTGGGAGCCAGATGGGGACAATCCAGAACGCTATCGCCAAGAAGACCGGGCTTCCGCCGGCAATTGTCGGCAAGGTACTGGCTATTGCAGCCCCGATGGTCATTGGCTACATCGGAAAGATGTTTGCCGGAAAGAAAGTTGAGCCCCAGGCACTCACGAGCATGCTCGGTGAACAGTCAAAGCTCGCCATGCAGGCTTCACCAGAAGTTGCCAGTATGGCCCAGGAGCTGATGGGTGTACAAAAAGAAGCAACCGGTATCTCGGGCTTTTTCAAAAAGTTATTCGGGAAATAAACCAGTTCTTGCCTTCTCCCTTTTTTTCTCAGCCATACCCGTATTGACAGGATACCAGTCAGAGATGAGATCCAAGATCTATTACACCGCTCTTGAAAGGATTAATATTTTCATTGGATCCTCCCCAGATTGAAAAAGCGATAGTCGGTATAGCAAATATATTTATAGCAAGAATTTTCAGGAGATACTGAGGTCATCATATGACTGATATCGTTGTGTATGAAGAACGGATTTGTACCGTGAAGTGGGGTACATTCGTCATTCTTGGGCTTCTCTCACTGATCTTCGGCATCCTGATATTCTTCTATCCTGGTGTTACTGCTGCAGTCATTGTCATGCTCTTCGGTGTACTGATCATCGTACTTGCACTGCTGGCTCTTGTGGCAGCATTGATGAGTCCGGGGGGATCAGGGCGACCGTCGTTATTGCTGTTTGCAGCGATTCTTGGATTCATCGTTGGAGCCGCAGCCCTTGTAGCACCCCAGATCTTTGGAGCGATCCTGACCATCATCATCGCAGTTGTCCTGTTCGTGATCGGGATAATGAACGTGGCACTCGCTTTGTCAGAGAAGGATTACCCGCATCGCTGGCTGGTCTTCCTCCTTGGGATCCTCTCGATCATCTTTGCAATCCTGATCATGATCTACCCGCTCATCGGTTCGATCATCATATTCGGGTATCTAATCGGCCTTTATTTCGTTATATACGGGATACTCTCCCTCATTGCCGGATTTGCTCTGAGGAGCGTGCAGAAAGAGTATTGCAAGGTATAAATCCAATCACTTTTTCTTCTTCAAAAACCGCGTTTTTTACAAAGGAGTTGCTGAAGAGCAATTCAGTATGAATCCTGTTGACCAGTGTACTCAAGCGGGTTCAAACAGAATTCTGCTCCCAGAAGGTGAGGTATTGTGGGAATGATCACCCCAGCGGCGAGAAGAGCCTTGATACCGACTCCTTTGCCTTGATCCAGCGTGAACGGTTCTTATACTTCTCCAGAGTTATTTCAGTGCATTTCGGGAGATCGTCCAGGAATGCCTTCTTCATCTGATCCCCATACACCTGATCGTAGAAGAAGGCATTTGCTTCGAAGTTCAACCTGAAGCTTCGGACATCGAAATTGGCGCTCCCCACCGAGGCAGCGACACCATCTACTACAATTGTCTTTGCATGGATAAACCCATTGTCATAGGTATACGCTCTCACCCCTGCCTCCAGCAGCTCACCGATAAAGGAGAGGGTTGACCAGTACACGAATGGATGGTCAGGTTTGCAGGGTATCATGATCCTGACATCCACACCGGACTGCGCCGCTATCCGGAGGGCGTCCGATATGCTCTCATCGGGGATAAAATAGGGGGTCTGGATGTATACCGATTCCATGGCGCTCTGGATCAGTTTCACGTATCCTTCCTTGATCTGATTCCAGCGGGCATCCGGGCCGCTCGAGACGATCTGGAGCGGACAGGTCCCGTGGCCTGTCTTTTCAGGGAAATAAACAGTATCATAGGTGAGGTTTTGGTTTGCTGCATAGTTCCAGTCCATGAAGAACCGGAGCTGCAGGCCTACTACCCCAGTACCATCAATCCGTATCGCTGCATCACGCCAGTAACCGAGCGGCCCTTTCCCTAGATACTCTTCACCGATATTGTATCCCCCGATAAATCCGGTGGTGCCATCGATCACTGCTATCTTCCGGTGATTCCGGTAATTCAGGGTGTATAAACGGGGGAAAAATGCCGCGTATTTTCCGCCCGCCTTGAGAAACTCCTCCAATCCCTTCTTCTTCACTTTCATCCCCAGTGAATCGGCCAGCAGCCTTATTTCCACTCCTTCCCGAGCTTTCGCCGCGAGGGCAGAGATCAGTTCCCGTGAGAGAGGGTCATCCCGTATGATATAATATTGGAGATGGATATGATGCCTTGCCCCCCGGATAGCATCAAAGAGGGCATTGAACTTCTCTTTTCCATCAGTGTAAATAGTGAGGGTGTTGTCATTCGTGATGATTGCCTGGTTGCTCTCCAGGAGCATTCTTGCGATACTCACGAGCCGTTCGTAAGCGCTACCCCGCTGTTCCATCCCGATACGCTTGAGTTCTTTTTTCTGGGATGTAACTGTCTCTCTGATACTCTGGTCAACTTCTGCTTTTCTGGAGAACAGGCGGCGTTTTGTCCAGTCCTGGCCGAGGAAGAGATAGATGAAAAAGCCGAGCCCGGGCAGAAGAATAAGGACAAGGATCCATCCCATTGTTGAGGTAGGGTTCTTCCTCTGATCAAAGATTATGATCAGGATGAGTATTATATCGATGAGAAGGAATATCTCGCGGAAGGTGAGAAAGAGGGACAAGGTGGATCTTCTATCCTGTTCTCATCGGGAGAGATGATAAGAGTTACCGGTTGTCCCCTAGATCATCGATGATTTGATCTTCGAGAGCAAGGAGGATCGCTTTCCTGTAGAGGATCTCGGGGGCTTCTCCACAGAGTATTCCGTCAGGCCCTGGTGTTGACAGGTAAAGGTTCCGGATTGGCATGCATCGGGAAGCATGGCAGTATTCCTCCCCTTCGGCAGCAGCGGAAAGGAGCGATGAGAGGGGGATGCCATTGAGCAGGACAGTGTTCACCCTGATTCCCTTTTCCGGAGGCACCTTCTCATCAAGGAACCTGAACTGGATCCCCTCCTCCTGGAATACCGGGCGGAGCTCCTCCAACAATTCCACAAGGGTTTTGCGGGTATCCGTACAGACAAGACAGGGCTCAGTCTGGTCTACCGAATGTTTCCAGAGCACGGTCAGCGACCTGTTCATGGGGATCACGGTAATGATAGACAAAGGAGGGGATAAGGAATTCGGCCATACCCAACTATTGTTCGATCAATCCGATATGCTCAATCGCGGATTGCTCAAGCTCGGCCCTCTTCATGAGTGAAGCAACATCCCGTATCGCTTCAAGCACATGAACGGATTCCTCGAGAAAACTGAGGACATCTGCAGGATAGAGGTCGATACCATACTCATCCTGGATAACAAGGGCGATCTGCCGGTGATCCAGCCCAGTCTCCCGGAGTTCTATGATCTCGCGGGCAAATTTCTTCTCAGGGCAGCCGCAGTGGGGATTGTCCCGGCAGTTACATCGGAGGAACGAGTTGAAGAATGAGAGGATCTGTTCTTTGAGGACATGATCAAGGCGTTCGGTATTGAGACGGGAAGAGAGGGCGTCTAGCGTCGCTCCGTGAAATGCAAGATCAGGGATCCGATACCCTACCGCCCGTTCGATCTTCCGTGCATGCCTGAACCGGGCCCTGCCGGCGATCACGACGCCTCTCCAGCCTCCTCATCAAAATTCTTGAGTGATCCCATAGCCTCGTGCATGCTCTCGATCTCGATCAGCCACTCATCGAATAGTCCCGGCTGCTCGATATCATCCTTGATGTACTTGCCGCAGCAGGCTGCCCCGTTGATGACATTAGCGCCGATCTCTGCGGCAATGCCGAGGGCTGTCTCGAGGTCTTCGTCGCCTGCTTTCTTCCCGTCCTTGACAAGGGTCTTGATGTCGGTAGAGTACCCGCCCTCAAGGAATCGCTTGCAGCCTGCAAAGAGGACGAGCATGGAGAGCTGGAGCGATTCCACATACTCCTCGATAGTCTCATCTTTGACATCCGACATCACGATGGCCTCAACCTGGTTCAGCTTCTGGAGGGCCTCCTCCTTGGAGAACCTCTCGTTCTGGAAAAGCCGGATGATCTTCAGGACCTCGATCGTCACGTCCATGGAAAAATTATAGAGGGTGGTATAGCCGTCAGGCATCTCTTCGGAATCATCTTTCGCCGTGAAATCCGCTTCCTTTAGTGTATTGATCCAGTTGTCCCAGCGCTCCTGGTTGTAAAAAATATAGAACAGCTTGAGGGGTTCTTCCTCTTTGACTCCCTTTTCCTTCTTTTTTGCCATCAGTACCTGATGCATTCTTAAATCTTAAAGATTTTTGGTTTTCATACCGAAAGAAGCCCGGATTTGGGTTAGATTTATATATAGCGTGAGGAACGCATACAAAAGGATTATTCTGGGTTCGCCTCTGGTCCCGTGCTTTGAGTTTCTTTTAAGAGTCTATCAGACATTTCCCGACATCACTCCATGTGTGAATTTTCAGCGTGAGAGTATCGGTTACGACAAATATGCAATGACGCCCCCTAAAAGACCGATAATCGCTGAATGAGCCTGAAACAAACCGATGAAATTTAATACTCCATGGTTTTTCACACTGTGAAGGATGAGCAATGCCAGAAGATGTGAGCAGTACACGGATTGACGAGGCCACCGAATCGTTAAACACGAAAAAATTCTATCTTCTCCTTCTTTTCGTCTCAATAGTCGGTATCATCGGTTCCCTGATGATGGTTCTCTTCTTTTTTCTTGAGGACCTTCTCACAGGACTGATCTGGGGGGATATTCCTGTCGCGTCACTCACGCTGGTCTTCAATCCCTGGATTCTTGTTATAGGGATAGCCGGGGGGCTCTGTGTCGGGCTGATACGATATTATTTCCATGGTCAGATCGCCATCATGGCCGAGGACCTGAACGAATTCAATGAGAAAGGGAGGTTTGGCCTGAAACAGGGGATCGAGCTCTTCATCCGCGGACTGGCCTCACTTGTCTGTGGGGCTCCCCTCGGACCTGAAGCTCCCCTTACGGTCTCTACCGGAGCGGCGGGAACCTTCATCGCAGAGAAAGCCCGGATGCCTCCCCCTGTGGTCACCCTCTCGTCCCTCTCTGCCATCAGCGGATTCTTCGGTGCATTCCTTGCCTCTCCATTCGGGGGAGCCCTCATCTTCATTGAGGTAACTCTGGAAAAGGGGATCATGACCTGGAAGGCAATCCTCCCCTCCATAATTGCAGCAACGGCCGGATTTGCAGCCTATTTCCTCATTGCAGGCTCTTTTCTTGAGGGAATGTTCACCCTCCCCCCGTTTGAAGGATTCCGGGATATCTACCTCGTCTACGCCATCGGGCTTGGTCTTCTCGGGGGTGGGTGTGGGATCGTATTCATCCTGATATACAAAAAGATGAGAGAAATTTTCGAGCCGCTGGAGAACCAGCCGGTACTCCTGGGCCTGCTCGGGGGTCTTGGTCTCGGGATCGCAGGGATGCTCCTTCCTCTCACCCTTTTTATGGGGAGTGACCAGCTCCAGGTGCTCATAGACAATTCCCTTGAGGTGAGCCTGCTCCTCCTTCTCGTCCTGATCTTTGCAAAGATACTCCTCGTTACCTTCTCATTTTCCACCGGCTTTGCAGGAGGATACATCTTTCCGGGATTCTTTATCGGGGGGACCCTCGGGATCCTTGCTTTCAGGCTCTTCCCGTTCATTCCTCTTGAGGTCTGCCTGGTCTGCGTCATTGGCGGCGTGAGTGTCGCATTGCTCAGGAGCCCCATCGCCCTCGCAATGATCATTGCCATGGTATTTGATCCGGCCCTCATCCCGGCAATGGCAATTGCCCTTGTGATGGGCTTCATTGTGAGCTATCGATACTCTCTCCCGTATACCAGGAAGATCAACAGGGAACAAAGCGATTGCAATACTACCGGAGACGTATCGTAAATTGGAGAAGGAAGAATGGAGCTGTGTAGAAGAAACCATCCTCTCCCTTTCAGACTGAAAAAATCCCCAATGACATGACGATGGATCTTTTTTGCTCATATTTTATGTGAATACCGGTGTTAATCAATAGAGACAGTATGCCCCTTCCTTCCCGTGGGAAAGAATCCTTGTATTTCGTTTTACTGCTGCTCTTCATTCCACTTATTGTACTCCCCGGCTACATGGCATGGGAAGCTGAAACTCCAACCACGACCCACCTGCAGATCCCTGGTGCCCCGGATGGCATCGTTTTCATTGCAGATCCTCACATCAAGGGTGAAAATATCGAAGTGGTAAGAGGCGTGATCAGGGAGATCAACAATATGCAGCCCAGCCTTGTTCTGATCGGGGGTGATTTTTATGGCCAGGGTGAAGAAACGCCCTCCCTCCAGGAGATCTGGAGCGAGATTGATGCACCGGTTTATGCAGTTCTTGGAAACCATGACTACCGGGTCGGGATTCAGGGATCAGGAATGGAAGGAAGGATGACATGGGCAATGGAATCGATCCTCCGCTCACAAGGATACAATACCAGTATGCTCTACTCAAACCCGGATATCGCTTCGGCGGATATACTTGAAGACGTACTCGAAATGAACGGTGTAACAGTTCTTAGGAATGAATGGGTAGAACTGGATGTGAATGGACAGAGGCTCATCCTGTGCGGAGTAGATGATATCTGGGCCCGCAGGGCAGACCCGCCAGTTCTGCCGGATAATGAGGCATATCGTCTCTACCTTATCCATGAACCGTATTGCGACGAAGGATGGGATGCCGACCTCATCCTGGCGGGTCATACTCATGGAGGGCAGGTGGGGAATGGTATATTCATGGTTCTTGATATTGTCGGGATTGTTGATATTCGGGGACGTTCAATGAAGGATGATACCATCATGTACGTTACTCGTGGTATTGGAACCTTGAAGGGTGACAATGATTACCGCCTCTTTAGCTCACCGGAGATAGTTTTCATCAATGCAGGCGAGGCTTGAAAAAGAGGGTAATTGACAGAAAAATTGGGTGAGAGCCTTTTTTGTGGAATCCTTGCCTCACCCCTGTTCGATGAGCAAGAAAAATTCCAATCTTATTTCATACCTGATTGTTTTTCCAGCGTATCCAGCCGTGTCTCCAGTTGCTTCAAATTCTCTTCCATCGTATCGGAAAAGGTCTTTAGCGATGCCACTTTTGCTTCGTTTGCCTCAAGGGTCTGGTCCTTGGATTTCCTGAATGACTGGAGCCTGGCCCGGCTGACAAGCGACCATTCATCGATCATCAGCTCGAACCTGCGGTCGAGATACTCGTCAACCCTGCTCTCCACGGGCCGGGTGACCGATAATCCTCCTTTCGACCCTTTCCAGTAAAAGTAAATTACGAATACCACAATTGCAATAAGGATGATAATCAGGGCTGCCTCGAGAGGAGTCATCGCTTCACCTCCCTTAATTGGAGGAGACGGTGTTCGAGTTCTTCCAGCTTGATCTCGGCACTCGTCTCAAATGAGGCAATATCCTTTGAGGTTTCTTCGATAGCCTGGAGCCGTGTCTCGAAATCGCCGATATCATTCCGTGTCGCAAGATCCCAGTCCTGGATCAGGTTCTTCATCCTCCGGTCCAGGTAGGCATTCATGTAACTGTCCATGCCGACCATTACCCGACCTCCAGTTCCCGGATCCCTTCATCGAGGGCAGCCGCCCGCTTTTCAATCTCGTCGCGGCCTCTCTCGAGATTCCTGATCTCTGTTGTTACCATATCCAGCCGGTCATCAAGATCATCGAGGGTATGCATCGTGATGAGTCCCCATTCCTCGATAATCGCGGACATGTGAGCATCGAAATATCGATCGAGGCTCTTGTCCATGGTGGGCATTTTCGAATCGATAGTCCCGGGAATTGCCATCAGGGATTCTTTGAATGAGGATTTCTTTGCCGTCTCTGCTGGTGCGTTCTCATACATCATGATCACCCGATTTTCTTCTCCTCATCTTTGATCTTCTCTACCATGCGGTCAAGTTTGGTGAGGGTCACCTTGTTCTCGAGCCGTTCAATCCGTTTGTCAATCGCACTGTGTTTCGCAAAAATGTCTGTCGAAAGGGCAGTGTTCTCCTCGTCGAGTTTTCGGATCTCTTCCATTTTCTCTGGTGCGACCTTGAAGAACGGTGTCCCCCGCTGGGCCATCTCGGCCTGCATCAGGTTGAGCTTCTCCTTCTCGAGATCGATCTCTGCGAGCCGCCGGGTATTTCTCATCAGCCGAATCTCCTTGATGATGAAATAGGCAACAATGAGGATGATGACGAGCATGATGATCCAGAAGACTGATTCGAACCATGCCCAGTAGGGAGAAACCGGTTCAATAACGAGCATCGTCTGATTTACCACAAATCATCTCTCCTCAAATCATAGTTCCTTGTCGCCCTTTTTCGGGGTAACTTTCCCAACTACATCCTTCGCACCATTCCCAACGGTCTTTCCTGCCTTCGTTGCGCCTTCCTTGATTGTCCCCCCAGCCTTGACTGCACCTTCTTTCACAGTCTCACCGGCTTTTGCAGCTCCCTTGGTGATCGTTTCAGTCCAGGCGACCTTGCGAACGACCGTGATGGTGTCTCCTTCGGCAACGCCAAGAGCGGCAATATCTTCCGGTGAGAGCATGATGAGCGATTTATCCACCATCGTGTCTCCGTACCCGGTGACGGCGACTGTTTTGGTTTTCTTGTCCCATTCGGTCGGGTATTGTGCAAGGAGGAGAGCCTCTCCCTCCTTTGCCCCGATCATCGGCAGGACTGTTTCATGAACCCTGGCCCGGCCCTTGCTTGGAAACGTCCGTACCTTGACTTTTAATGTAACTGATCCTTCCATAACAGATACACATATTTTCTTCTCCTATTAATCCCTTGTTCAGAAAAAAATCAGAAAACGTGAAATGGCAAAAGCAGACAGAATGAACATCATCTGGATCGTTTAACACGTCCTAATATCCCGGCCTTTACAAGCAGGTGTCGCATAACCGGGTGGAATCACCCAATTTATCCTGGTTATTATAGGATCCTTATCATTGTAGTGGGCGCTTTCATCGTCCTTCAGGATGAACGTGAATCGTAATCAAGCACATATCCCATCCGCGTGAGGTTCTGTCTGGTTGTCATATGTTACTCTCTCTACGGTTGAGTATGGTGACCGGTTCCCAGTAGCAGCACTTGGCAGGGTATCATGCGGTGCTGAAACAACTGATGCACAAGGGATATGATCGAGACAAAGACCACCCGCCGCAATGATAAGTTCGAACACCTGGCAATGAGAATATCTATAAATACGAAATAAATTGCAGCAAATAGTATGACATCTCGATTTCGCTCCCCTGGCATGTATCTTGCCTATCTTCTTCAAGCGGCTATTGCTTTCAATGTTCTTCTGGCCGTGATTTTCAAACCCCAGGACGTGTTAATAGGGTTATCTCTCTTCCTGATAGCGCTGCTAATCTACGTGTTCTCATGGAAGACGAAGATCATGTTTCCCTGGTTTGTCTATGCCCTTGTTTCCCTGGCAGTGCTTATCCATATCTCGGGCTATATTCAGGGGAGGTACCTTGCCTTCGTACGATGGGATGTGCTTGCCCATACGGTCTCGGGAACTATTGTAGCCCTGATCGGCTTTCTTGTCATTCTCTTCTGGGACAAGATTAAAAATTACAACCTTGATGCCGCGTTCATCGGAATCTTCATCGTCTTCTTCGGATGCGTCTTCGAATATTTCTGGGAGATCTGGGAGTTTTGCATCGACACATTCCTGGGGGGATCTGCCGCTGGACTGATGCAGGCTGACAATGCCGATACCATGACCGACATGATCTTTGTCCTGATCGCTTCTCTCATCGTGGGGATTGGATGTTACTATTACCTGAAACACTATGGAAAGGAAACGATTTTTCATAATATGGTGAAGGACAGCACCTATCTCAAAAAATTCAATGTTTAATTCTTATTTTTCCTAAATTAGTCGAAAATAGTGATCAAGTACGGTACTCCTAACATTCCTGCTCTCAATATACCGTCACTGCAATAGGGATAGTGGTGATCTTCCGAAAAATCCTCCGTTTCCTCGCAAGGTTACGATAATCATACAGGAAATGTTCGTAGGTGTCCCATATGGTTGCCCAGTTCATGATGGTGAGAAAAGCCAGGATAATACCTGCCTTCAATGACTGGGGCGGGATTTCGCTGACCCCGACATAAGCGATGAATGCCAACAGAAGTCCTATATTGACGAGCATAAGGATGAGACTGTATATCCCTTCTCTCCATGCAATCTTGAGGTCGTGGGTCAGGTCGTCCTGCCGGAACCTGAAATGATGGCGAATGGCTTCGGTGATCGGTAGAATGACACCGTCTGCAAGATCTTTTCCCGGCAATTCAATGACCAGACGAGCTGGCTTGCCAACCCGGTATTCATCGAGGTGCCCTGAAATTGCATCCTCAGCCTCTTCGGTCAGCTCCTTATCAGGTAGCGGATTGGGATCGTCCTCATCAAAAAACTGCTCCAGCGACTTGAATCTGAAGGTAATCTGAACCGTTTTATCCTGCTCTTCCTTCTTTACGACAATTTTTTTCATTTCACTATCCGAAAAGGTATTGATCTGCCGGGATATAACCCTGCTTTTTATCTCGAATCCCTGGGATCATGCCCGGCTGAAAATTTTTGCCTGTTATCCTCTGGAAACGCTATTTCAATCCCTGACTGTCACCTGCATACGTGTTGGTGATTCCACGACTTCTTTTAACTCCACTGCATCTGAAGGCAGTAAAGCCATTTTTTTCGCATACCAGGCGATGGCCGGATTTGCTGAAATGCCGTGTGCAAAGACACTTATCAGAACCGTAGTAGTCACTGTTATCGCAATGGTCTGGAGACCGGGAATATCTGGGGCTTCGTTGAGTGTGATAAGTAAGAGAACAATCGAGGCGAGCCCTCGTGGACCAAACCATCCGATGAAGAGGATTGAATTCGGTTTCAATCCGGTTCTCATCAAAGATACAGCGACTGGTAGTATCCGTATGAGGGTAAGACTCAGTGCAGCATAGAGGATTATCGTAGCAGTGATCCCGGACAGGAGACTCGCTGCGAGCATCCCGAAAACGAAAAATACGACAAGACTGAACACTTCTCCCCAGGTTGAGGTAAATTCGATGATCGAATCTCCGACTCCCCTGCCCGTCAGGGTTGTTGCAAATCCCCCCACAAATGCTGCAATAAAACCACTTCCTCCGATAGCAATCGCCACAACATAGGAGATCACTGCAAGTGCCAGAAAGCCGATCCACTGGAATCTCCCCCTCATCAATCCCTTATCTATCGCTTTGTTGATGAGATGTGCCCCCAGCAACCCCACGATTAATCCCACAAGGACCCCATATCCAATCTGCTCAAACGCAAAGATGACCCATTGACTGGCGGGAATATGAGCCTCCTCTGCTGTTGAAAGGACCAGGAAGAAGGCAAAGAACGGGATTGCACCTCCATCGTTGAGTCCGCTCTCCACATTGAGTGCCTGTCGAATTCTTGCCGGTACTTTTGGACTGTTGACAATTACCTGGCCAAGCCCGGCATCCGTTGGTGCGAGGATTACTCCTATCAGGGCTGCTTCAGGTAAGGAAAGATCGGTGAAAAACAGTATTGCCATCACAGCCCCCAAAAAAATTGTGAGGGGAAGACCTATTCCGAGTAATCGGGAAGGGAAATTACGGTTCCCCTTCAACGTAGAGACATCAATACGTGCTGCATCGGAAAAAAGGATTAATACCAGGGCAATTTCTGCAAATACCAATATTAATTCATTCTCTGCACCGAGCGGTATGATATCAAACCCTTCAGGGCTGACCAGCATACCTATCGCGACAAAGATCATCGGGGCGGTTACTATTGAGCTTTCAATACGATGCGATACAAGAGAATAGGCAAACAGCATTATTGAAAAAATTATGATGCCGACAAGGATTACCGATAACATCTCAAATTAGTACTAGCCATGAAATCTATTTAAAAAAAGTGTCAATCATTTCAAATCAGGAGGTGCCTGGTTCTTTTTCCATGTTCAAAAAAAATCGCAGTTCATTCAGAGTTAGTCAGAGACAAAATAACGTTTAAATAAAGATATGAATTTTTTTTACAATCCCAAGAGCTTCTTTTTCAATGCACTGAACTCTTCATCAGTAAGTGCCCCCGATTTATGAAGATCGGCCAGTTTTTGTAGTTCGGATGTGACATCTTTTGTTGCAGGGGCTGCGGTCTGGGCCTGAGCGGCACCTTCCTGCCTTGCCTGTTCCACTGCTGCCTGATGCTGAGCCTGCTGCTGCGCCTGTGCCTGAGCTTGCGCCTGTCCCATCTTCATCCCTGCTACGAGCATCAATCCTCTTCCTCTCATGTTCAGACACTTCCTTTTGCCATGATTGCCTTCTCTGCTCTCTGAATCGATTCCGGTGGGATCCGGCCCATGTCAATCAGTTCAGCATCAGCCTCCAGGAGCGCCTCTTTGAAATGGATTGCCCAAAGATTCTCGAAGAGGAGAAGGGCAGCAGAGCTGTTCTTTGGCAGGGTTGCGGCGATAACCTCGATATCACCCTCTGAAAACCATTCACGGGTATTCTTTGCCAATTCTTTGAACGCAATCGCGGCATCTCCGCTGAGGTTGTCCGCTTCCATGATCAACAGTTTCCCGTCCTGGTCCCTGATCATGAAAACCATGTCAATCACGCGAATAATCCCTTTTTTTTCCAGTCTTGCAAGTTCAGGGGCGATTTTGCCTGTGAACTTGTTTCCCGGGAACCTGACCATGAGATAGTCCACCGGACCCATAACTGTGCCTTGTTTTGTTGTCATAATCCTCCTATCCAACCCCCCGTGGTATGAGGGCATCATGATACAACAGGAAGAATAAACGAATAAACCTTACTGACAAAATATTCGGCAACGTTCAACATTTATAGGCGATACTTCTCATAAAAGATGAAAATTCAATTTTGAGAATAACAGCCTTGTTGAGAATTATCACGAGAGCGGCATGCCCGGAACCGGGACATTGCATATTCACAGGTCCTTCATCTCAAACTTTCCGGGAACTGTTTCTCTTAATATCCGAAATCTGATAAAAGCGGGAAAAAAAGTGGACCGGGTTTTGTCCGGCAGAATTCACTTCTTTTCTTCTGTCTTCTCTTCTTCTGTCTTCTCCTTCTTCCCTTCTCTGCGTCCTTTCACTGCTTTTACTGCAACAACCTTTCCCAATACTCCCAATTTATGTTCCTCCTACCCGGTTCTCCTGTCGGATTCGGATTGAAAACGGGCACACATGGGTACTCTTCCTGGGATTATTAAAAAATTTATGCATTACTTGACAGTGCCATGTGATATTTCAAGGATTTTTTTAAAAAGGAGAGAATGATCGAGGGGTTGTTACTTCCAGGGCAGGGCAAGAATTCAAATCGATCAACGAAACGCGAGAAGGAAGGTATCTGGTGAATACCACCAGATGACCTAGATCACCTGGACTGCACCATCTCCTTCAAACGAGGCCCCAATCTTTTGAACATCCTCGTTTCCTGGGGATCCTTGGACAATAAGAACGGTATACTCACTTGTGTATACTTCCGTGTTCAAAGTTTTCCAGTTTTGGTAAGTATTCCGGGCTGTTGCAATTGCTGCGTTCATGGCATCAGTGCTGATAAATCCGACAACCAGGACATTTACGGTGTTTGCAGAGGTTAAAGCACTGCAGTCAGGGGAGAGCTGGTAGAGGATGGCACTCTGCCCTCCGGGAACATTAACCGGGTAATTCTCCTGAGTACAGATCTGCAATCCGGCAGCGGCAGCGGCAGACTTCACCATGGGGGATGAGGAGGAGACAGAAGTATGGGAACTCGAATCAGGGAGGCTTGCCCAGATCAGAATGGGCATTACGCCAAGGAAGCAAAGGATGATAATAATCGTGAACGCTTTATTCGAGGATTCAGATTTTTTTGACGCTTGATCTGATTCTGATTTGTTATTCTTGCTCATGATACACCTGCTAGGTTTAAGGAATGATCTCATTACTGCCAGTTATTGTTTTTTGCCATTCGATCCTGCCGGACTGACAGATTTTGGATCTGCCCTACCATCTCTTATATATTGAAACGTGTAATGCTGTGTGAAGAAAGGTGACTTAAACCAATGACTGAAATGACATCAACAACGGGAATCCCGCACCCCATGGGGACCTTCTTCCCATGGTGGCTCCTGTTGATACAGGGGATCATCGCACTTATCCTGGGTATCTGCCTGATTTACGAACCTCTTTTTGCTATGGCAACAATCATCATTTTCCTTGGAGCTTATTGGTTCGTGAGTGGAATTTTTACCCTGTTTGGAGCTTTTGGGGATACTAGCGATCGTGGATGGAAGATCCTACTTGGTATCCTGGGTATCATCCTTGGCCTCCTGTTTCTCGCGTATCCACTCTACAGTACCGTCATCTCGATGTTTCTATTTGCTATCATGGTAGGGATTATTGCCCTGATTTATGGGTTTGTTGCTTTATATGGAGCATTTACCGGCAAGGGTTGGGGCGTCGGAATCCTGGGCATTCTCTCCATCCTCTTCGGCCTCCTCATCCTTGCAAATCCCTTCGCATCCACCCTCGCCCTTCCCTACGTCTTTGGTATCCTTGGTATTATTTTCGGGTTTGCGGCCATTGTCGGCTCCTTTATGCTCAGGTCGGCACAAAAAGGGGCCTGACAAAAAATCCATTTTTTACTCCGAACAGAGAGTACACCAGGCAGTAATATTTAACGCCATCCCTGTTATGTGACTAGAGGAACTCAACTGGCTGGTTCATTGTATTCGTTTGCCTTTAAAGATGGCCTGAATATCAAACGACTAGTTATTTTAAACCGATATGCCCCATTCAAGGATAATGGATCGCAAACTGGCTGTTATCCTCTTTTTGTTGCTAATTAGTGCTACCGCTCTTACTCTTGCGGCGTATTTCTTTGGAATATTTCCTTTTGACCTGAAAGTTGCGGTTGCACTCAGGGGTGAGGAAAACCCCGCAGTTGCAGCCCTTATGACCACGGTAAGTTTCCTCGGGGATGGATGGGTCCCCGTCATTCTCGTATTTGCCGTTACTTCAATTTGTGCATGGAAGAAAAGATGGGTTGAAGGGGCCTTTGTAGTGGCCACACTGAGCAGTGGGATCATTGCCGGGGTGCTGAAGATGTTCGTTAGCCGTCCCCGCCCTCCCAGCTTCATGCTGAGCCCGGAAGATATCTTCCAATTTTTCAACCAGTTTGCCTATCCAAGCGGACATGTCCTCTTCTTTGTGACATTCTTTGGATTCTGCAGTTATCTTGCCTGGAAGTTTCTCGCGGGCTGGCTGCGTGGAATAACCCTCTCGATCTGTGCCGCACTGATTCTCCTGATTGGACCATCACGAATCTATCTTGGAGAACACTGGGCAAGCGATGTGATCGGGAGCTATATCATCGGAACCTTCTGGCTGATCATCCTGATCCTCCTGTATCAACTCGTCCTGTATCGGACATTGATAAAAGAGGGGAAAGCATGTCCGATTTAAAAAAGGGCGATTATTACCCTGTTCCCCTTACGTCACTTTTCCAGTCTTCCTGATGAAGAGAGCGGGGATGAACATCCCGTGATAGCCTTGTCTATGACCAGGATGAAGATGGCCAAACTGATTACAAGGAGCACTCTCCATCTGAATGGTTTTTGCTGATCTCAACCGATTCTCCATCATTTGCATACATCTGCATATCGAACTGATGGAGGCATTTCCTGAAAATTTATTCGGGGGTGTCTGCGCCTTCCTTTGCCATGTTCATCTGGTCAATGAGGATCCGGTAGGCAGAGATAAGGAGGGCGATGAAGAACGGACCAAAGATCAACCCAACAATTCCCATGACAGAAATACCCCCAATGATACCTATCATCCGCAGGATGGGGTGTATGGCTATCCGCCTTCCCATCAGCTTTGCCCTGATGTAGGATCCCGGGAGCCAGAGGATGAGAGGGTAGAGAACGAAAATGGCAATCAGTGCCCCGGTTGTATCACCGGATGCCAGCTCGAAAATGACAAGGAAGGCCACCACGATAAAGGGGCCGATGATGGGGATAAATTGGGATACTCCTGCTAAGAGGGCAAGCTGAAGGTATCCCGGGTACCCTAATAAATAAAAACGGGAGCGCAATCAGGAAAGTGAGGATGGCAATCTCTACCGTCACGATGTAAATGGCATAAAGGGTATTGACGGTAAGAGCTGAGATTTTCTCGATGGATACATTAAGCCTTTCCGGAAGGGCAGCCTGGATTTCGCGGGCTGACAGCCGGACCTTTCAGAAGGAAAAGAAATACGCTCAAAAAGAAGACAAAGGTAAAAAAGACCATCGCAGGAATATTGACGAGTAGCGAAATCAGGAACTGCTTCAAGGTTGTAACAATCGTATCTAGGGCAGTTCCAATTAAAACACCGGGAAGCGGTGAATTTCCCATCGACCCCAGCCATTCGATGATTGTTGTGATCATCTGAAAGACCTTTGATGAACCAGAGAGAAGAATATTGACAATAAAATAAAGCATGATCGCAATTGCCAGAAATGCGATCAGGGTGATAAGGGTAGCCGATGCGGATTCTTTCATCCTCTGGGAGAACCGCTGGTGGAGCGGGTACAGGACCATAGCAAGGGTCATACCAAGGATAATCGGGCTCGCAAGGGGGAAATAGACGACAAAAACTGTCAGCAGGATGAGAAAAATAACAATGACGGCGAGGATATCATACCGCGGATTTTCGAATGCCATTGATATGGCTTCTCTTCAATATTTATTTAAATCTAATCTGTGTAAAACCGGTCTACCCTCTTTTCGTTTCCTGAGATTTTTTTCGGAATCGAAGGAGTTCCTGCGGATTCATAATTTTCATGGTAGTTTCCCGGAGAATACTCAACAAAACGAGATAGGATTAATAGGTAGCTCGTTTACATGTTCAAGGGGAGAGAAAATGGATTGGAAATGGTGGGTAATCCTGATCGCACTCCTATTGATCGTTATAATCGGGGGGGCATATCTCCGGTATAATTTCTGGTTTGGGTAGTGAATGTATTCGACGGCAGAAGGGACCTTCAATCGTTGTACGTGATAGTATTCAATCTTGATTGAGAAAATCCCCCTTTATCTTCTCGTCTGATAAACAGGCTTATTTGTATTTTAAAGGGTAGAGTGTAACGCTATCGATAGATTCTCTGTTCTTCCGCTTAGGGAGATCGGGAACCTGTTTCTTTCCCTCCTAACAGTCTGATCAACAGACAACCGCAGCAGATTTTCCAGCATGGGCGTCAGGTACTACAAAATGTAAATATACCGAAGAAGATGTATCCCACATTTTCGCTTTGTTAGGTATCCATTTTCATCATCGAATAGAGTACAACTCTCCTATTGGATTACAGAGTAAGCAAGTGACCCAGGTTTTTTCCAGCAGGAATAAGGGTCCTGTAGTAGCGAACGATAAAAATCCCTATAATAATTCCGATGATATTCGCGATAACATCTCCAATGCTATCGATTATCCCGTTATTGTACGAAGTCGTTGCAATCAAATCGATTACATATTCAGAGACCTCCCAGGCAATCATGAGTATCGATACAAGTGCGATAGTGCCAATGAGTACAGTTCGCCATTTCAGCGTCGTACCATGGTAATCCAGGAGAGCAAATACGGAAATGATCAGCAGGAAAAGGGCAAGGGCAGAACAGACGTGGGCAATTTTGTCATAAAAGGGAGCGAATTTCCAGTAAAACCTGCTGATTCCGCCGGCCACATGCACGAGAAGGGCGAGCGAAAAGAACAATTTGAATCCCGGAGGAAACCGCACCTTCATGGCTAATTCAAAGATAATAGGGAGAAGGGACAGCCCGAGCGAGGGAATCAGAACATACATGAACCGGAAAGTATCTCCTATTATGAGAGCCTGGAAAGCATAGTAGATAAAGCACAATGAGAATAAGCCCAGGATCGCATATTCAACCCTTCGGATAATGAGCAGGGTCATCGCTTTCTTATTTTAATGGTGTTCAGGCGTTAAAATAGTAATCTTTTCATATTGGTGTATGGTTCTTCTATGGTAGAAGATAAAAAAATTTTCTTTCAGGTCCTCTCCATCCTTCTTTTTAATCTGACACCATTTACAAACAACATGATCCCGACTAAGAGGCCAATAACTCCCAGCACTATCATTAGAAGTTCGACAATTTCTATGGGGTAGGTGAAAATCAGCCCAACGAGGCAGAGAGAAAGTATGGCAATGACAATCCGGCTGACAAATCCTTCGGGAATCGCGGACCTTCCTTTGCGGGCACGCCCGAGCAGAACGATTGCAGTGGCAAGCATCCATACTGCCAGGATTCCAAGGAGACCAACGATCCAGAGGGTCAGCGGGAGGTAGAATGCGATGATCCCTGCAATAGAAATAATAATTCCCCGATAAAGGACCGCATCTTCAATGATCCTGAAGGGCTGAACCCGCACCGACTTCATGATGGTGAATATTCCCAGACCGACAATCACGAGGGGGACAAAGAGCCGTGTGATACCTTTGAAGGTCAATAATGGGTTTGTGATAACGAAGATTCCAACGAGAATGATAAAAAGGCCGATAAGGATCTGGTCTTTCCATGCCTTCGACTGTTCTTCAAGGATCTTTGCCTCTTCTCCTGTCTTTTTTCGTGTAGAAGCAATCAGCGTCCCGAAAGTATCGCCGATCATCAGGAGAAGGGGAGCATCGTCAATAAGGTGAAGGATAGAATGACGTTTTGGGTCATGGTTGTCCAGGTGTACCCGCCATTCGGTATCGGTTTCATGGACATGGTACTGGCCTTTCCGGTAACTTGCTATGGTTCCTGGAGAGGGAATATTGATCCTCGATACTTCCCATCCCTGATCGAGCGGTTCGGTGACCGACTCTTTTGGTATCTCCACCTCCCATACTCCATGGTGAAGGGGTCCGAGAAACTCATCAAGACTCGACATACAGTGAATCCATTTCCACAAAACTGTACGGATGTTCTCAATTTTTGCTATCTAAAATAATAGTCTTGTTCCCGGACGGAATAGTCCTAAAAAGATAACATGCGAATCTGATATCCATCAGGGTCGCTATTATTCAACAGGGTCTGTTCCGTATATCCCTTGTGGGGAGACGTCAGAATGGTTGCCTCTCAAAGACAAGAAGTTTCTTTTCGTCAAAGTAGGAAAGTGTCAGGGTATTCTTATCAAGAGAAAAACGGGTGGTGTTGTTGAGGAGCTGGAAATATACTTTTTCCATTTCAGTCATCTTTATAGGAGTAGTGCAATTCGTATCTGTCGATCCAATATTGCCGAGAGAGATAATCTCTCCCTCAAACTGGTATGTTGCATGATATTCATTGCATACAGTACTTCCGCTCATCAGTCCGTTTGGTCCGAATGTCAGGGTAATAGTGGTATTGGATTCGGGTTTTATCATTTTATTTCCAACATTGTACGAAGTAAGCCGCCAGGATTGACCGGGAGGTACACGAGCTGGGGAAACAGGAGCAAGACATCCTGCAAAAATGACAAGGAAAAAAATACAAAACATGAGGCAGGCAAGTCTTGTCCACATGATCAATAGGAGGTAATAATTGCTTTCCTTAATAAGAGTATTGTTTTTCAGATTGATTGCTATCTACTCTCCAGAAGACGATCACTATCATTAGGGGGTAGGTGATCTATTCAAAACAAACATGCAGAAAAATCTAAGGATTTAGTCCTCCCCTTCATTCCTCGTCTTCATATCGGATCACGGAGCAACGGGCAGGTCATGCAATGCCCCCCGCCGTGTCCTCGGCTGAGTTCGGATCCTTCGCATTCGAGCACCTCGATCCCTGCATCCCTGAAGTTCCGGTTGGTGCAGGTATTCCGGTTATATGCGATTACCACTCCCGGCCTGATAGCAAGGATATTATTCCCATCGTCCCACTGCTCCCGTGCGGCCTCGTACTTATCACCCCCGGTGGGGATGACAGTAAGGCGATCGACTCCGAGGGCGTCGGTGACTGCTGCAAGGAAACTTTCCTCCCGTGTGACGGTGAAAAGTGCATGGTCATCACTGGGCTGGAGAGAATATGCCGGCATCCGGTCAACCACGTCAGGAAACACGGTAACGGTACCCGCATCAAGCATGGTAAAGACGGTATCAAGGTGGATGTGTGCCCGGTTATGGCTCATCGGTGCAACGATAATCCGTTCTGCGGCCCCATGGGTGAAGAGTACCCGTGCAAGCTGCTCGATCATTCGTGCCTGCGTCCGTTCGCCCATTCCGATGAGGACAGTCCCGTTGCCGATCGGCATCAGATCACCTCCCTCCATCGAAGAAGGGCCACACTGCTCGAACCGAAGGGCGTTATCGTCTCCTGGCGGAGGATACCAGATCAAGTGCGGGGAGTCCCGGAACAGAGGGTGGCCGCGATAGATCGCAGCAACATTCATGACCTCGAGGCGCCGGACCGGCCAGAACATCTGGTTGAGAGTGACCCCATCGTAGATCCATGACGAAAAGTCCCGGGTAAAGAGCGAATTGGGGAGGGGAGGGAGGATGAATGCATCAGGTCCGGATGCAGCTGCAGTGAGGGAGAACCGGGAAAGCCCCTCCATATAGATGCATTCGAGTTCTCCAACGGTGAGCCCCCCGATAAGGTGGCTCGCAAGGTCGGCATGGGTCATATCATTCAGGCAGATCCGGACAGCATCCAACGCTGAGATGCCTACGGTCCGCTCATTTATGGCCTGGTCAATCACCCATTCCCTGATCTTTTGATCAGCAGCAAGCGTCTCGGCCAGGAGTTCCTGGAGGTAGTATACTTTTACGCCTTCGTCCTTCAGGAGGCGGACAAACGCATCATGCTCCTGGATCGCCCGGTCCACCCAGATGACATCATCAAAGAGGAACTCTTCATGGTTGGCAGGGGTAAGCCGACGCAGGCTGAGGTCGGGGCGATGGACCATTACCGTGCGAAGCCTCCCCACTTCAGAAAACACTCCATACTCACGCATAGCCGTGACCCCCTTCCGGGTACACCTGGGTCCCGGATCTGCCGGCAACAATCGCCTGGATGTCCCCTAATGCCCCGATTGCCGCCCGCTTCCCGGTCTTCCTTACAAACTGGCAGGCGGCTTCCACCTTCGGTCCCATTGACCCGGCCGGAAACTCATATTTGCACAACTCCCCGGGAGTTGTCTCTTCAATCAACCGGGCTTTCGGTGTTCCCCAGTCGAAGTAGGCTCCCTGCACGTCAGTCACCATTACAAAAAGGTCAGCACCGATCTCACGTGCCAGGAGGGCGCTTGCGAGATCTTTGTCGATAACGGCCTCCACTCCAGTAAGGATTCGTTTTTTCTCCGGGCGGAACATCACCGGGATACCTCCTCCCCCGGCACAAATGACAACCGTCCCTTTCTCGAGCAGCCACTGTATGGGTCGTATCTCAAAGATCCGTTTTGGGCGGGGGGACGGGACCACCCGCCGCCATGAGTCTCCGTCCTTCTTAAAGACCCATCCTTTCTCCCTTGCTATCATGTCGGCTTCAGATTCCTGGTAACCGGGACCTACAAACTTGGCGGGATCTGAAAATGCGGGATCGCCAGGATCGACCTCTACCATGGTGAGGAGGGTGGCAAACGGGGTGCTCTCTGGGAGGAGGTTTCCCAGTTCCTGCTCGATCATGTAGCCGATCATCCCTTCAGTCTGGGCATCAAGGATGTCAAGGGGGTAAGGACTGACTGCGGTGTAGCAGGCCGCCTGGAGGGCAAGGAGCCCGACCTGCGGGCCGTTCCCGTGCGAGAGCATAAGCTCGTTTTCGGTCGCCAGGGGGGCGAGCGCCATAGCAGCAGCCCTCACATTCTCCCATTGCTTCTCTGCAGTCATCGGCTCTCCTCGTTTCAGGAGAGCATTCCCCCCAAGGGCTATCACGATCCTCATACCTATTCTCCCATTGCCGGACTCTGCCACACGGTGTGCATCAATGCAGTATACTGCAACTAAATAATATGAAATTCTCCCCCCAACCTTGATCCCAGATCCGCTCCAGTAAACCCAATAACCAATCCAGGTGCGTTACGGATCGGTCTGCACCCTCCCTGAAATTCCTTTATTTGCCTCGAGTAAGGGAGGGGTGGGAAGATTCTGATTAAAATCAATATACTTCCAGTACTATCTATATACCAATGCCTTCCTCCCGAGGGGTTTTCATTGCCTGGGCAATGCAGGGACTGATCCTGCTTGAAGGAATGTACGGCATTTCGATCCGCGACCCAAGCATCATCGTTACCGCGTTTATTGGTTTATTCCTGACTATAATCCCGTATCTCATTGAGAGGCGTATTCAAGTCACCCTCCCATGGGAGGTGAACGTCCTGATCGCATTTGCGGTTTTCCTCCATGTTGCGGGATATTCACAGCAGCTCTATATCCTCCTTTATCCTTATTACGACAAATTTGCACACTTTGTCTCATCAATAACGGTTGCCGTGCTCGCGTTCGTCTCGATCCTCCTGATAGACCGTTTCAGCTGCACAAAACTCGCCCGGTGGCAGATCTTTTTTTACATCGTGATATTCACAATGGCAATCGGGGCATTCTGGGAGATCTACGAATATCTTATGGACACCTTTCTGCTGCCCTATCTTATGAAACCTCTCCAGCACGGACTCGACGATACCATGATGGATCTGATGTTCGACCTCCTTGGCGGAATCATTGTAGGATTTTTCGGAACATGGTATATCCGGAAAAAAACACTTGATGAACTGACGAACCCGATGGTCGGGGACTCGGCCCCGGAATGCAAACTTTAAAAGGGGGGCCGGCCTCCCTTTTGATTTAACAGACAATTGGAAAAAGATTTGATACTCAGGCTCGCCTCCCTGTGATGAACGTGAACAAGGAAAAGGCCTGAAGTAGCCTTTTTTATGAGAAACTCGCGGGAGTTACCTGCAGGCTTTCGTAATATTTGAAGGATGCTTGAGGCGTAGAGCTGGTGCGAGCACGCTTTTTGTAACGGGATGCGATTACAACAGAAGTATACTGCCAGATAAAAAAATTACCCCCAAATCAACGAAAAAGCTGATCAGAGAGATCCCTGCTCACCTCACGAACGGCGATAGAAGAACAGGACCAGCATGACGAGACTCGCCAGGGCTAAACCCGGGCTAAGCCCTCCTGACGGTGTAGGTACAGGAGACAGCATCGGGAATGGCGTCGAAACATTAGATATCCTTGTTTCAGGAATAGCGGTGCTCATCGTTTCGGGATGCACAGTGGGAGAAACGGTGATTGGAGTTATATCAGGCAATACTTCTCCCGATTCTGGTACGCTGGTCTCCGTATCTGCGACTATAGTGACCGATCCTTTCTTGATTTCAATATCCACTTCAGCGCTGACATAGTCAGTCACCTTCGAAAAGATATCCGGCAGACCGTTTGGACCCGGCGGTCCCCGCTCGGCACGAATGGTATAGGTCCGATCTTTCGTATCCGGGGTTGTCTGCCATCCTATGGTCCGTGAACCAGTGCTAGAGAGAGAGACACGGCCGTAATAGAGGGTCCCGTTCTCGGGCGATGTCGGAACATCTTCCTTTACCGTGCGATCGTTTCCTCCCTGGAACTGGTATGCCCCGAATGTATAGGGCCCGCTCACCGGATCGAAACGGAGACCACTCTGGGTAGCCCGAAGGGTGGGGGGCTTATCCTTTAAGAGACCGGTCATATGCCCCGTATTTTCGACCCAGATGATATAGACCTCGCTTGGCATCCCCCTGAGCGTAACCGAGAACTGGTTACCCCTGACGATGGTGGATTCGCTGGCAGTGAGGGTCAGGGTATCAGAACCGATAGTGACAAGCTGGGGATAGGCGATTGTCTTTCCAATGTAGTCAGCCCCTGCCGGATCCCGGTAGTTTTCTTTTATGCCGTTGAGGTTTGTTTCGACCGTGACTTCGTAGAGGCCGGGTCCATATATCAGGGTTCCTGATGAATCGGTCACGCCCGTGTTCCATCCATTTTCATTATACGGGGGAGGTGCCGGAACCCAGGTCTCATAGGTTGAGTCAATGCTTATGCCAGTAAGTGGGATAACATACGTCCGATTCTGGTGGAGCCCTGAATAGATGGTCCCTTCAGGGGATTTCACCTTGTAGGAGAGAAATCCGTCCCGGGAGGGATCATAGCCAGGCCGGGTGGAGACCGTCCACATGTTGCTCGAGATAAAAAAGTTCAGGAAATCACCCTGCGGGACGTTCCCATAGGAGACCGTACCTCCCGTTGCCTGGGAGCGTATTCCCGTTTCCAGGTAAGGTTCAAGGACATTCACTGCAACCGGGCCCGCAGGAGGAGAGCCGTACCACTGGTACCAGGGCCCCGTCTTGTCAATGAAAATGGCGGGAGCTATATAAAATGACGTGGGATCACCAATATCGATTATGTAAGAAGGAGCATCGCTGGTGCTGCCGGAGCCGGGTCCAAACCACGCAAGAAGGGTCACATTTCCTATGCAACCGGTGATATCAAGGCCTTCCTCCCCAATGAAGACATCCTCTTCCCCTGCTGATAGTATTGACCCCGGTAATGACAGCAGACGCCGGGGCCATGAATACCATCAGGAAAGCGATGGTAAGTACTCCTTTGCGGCACAGCTTGTACATCTCCAGCACCCTATCCTCAAAAACGTATACAATAAGTCCCAGGTATATAATCCCGGCGGTCTTCTCTGTCAAACAAGAAAGGAATATGTTCGGCGATCTCTTCCTTTTTAGCGAGCTAAGCATCATTTCGGATGTGTTCTGGTATGAAAAAAGGATGAGAAGCGGTTTTTACAGGATCCTTGCTGCACCCTGTCCGATCAGCGAGGAACTGATCTGCCCGACTGCCTGGTTGCCAGAGGCCGCATGCACGATAATGGTACTGGTGTCGCTCATGAAAGCAGCCGTATTGGTCGTCTGCCAGTTACTGTAGGTCGCCTGTGCTTCTGCTATGGCGGCCATCTGGTCTTCCGTGGTATTGAATCCAACGACAAGAATTTTTACCCTGTTTTCATCGGTCGATCTGCTGCAGTCCGGGGCAAGCTGATACAGGATGGCACTTTGTGCTCCCTGGACCTCAACGCTCTTGGCTTCCTGTGAGCAGATCTCCAGCCCTGCCTCTGCAGCAGCGGACTGGATCATCGCAGAAGAGGTGGTGACCACCGCATAGGTGCTGTTTTCCGGAAGCGAAATCCAGATCAGGAGGGGCATGATCCCGAGAAAACAGAGGATGATGATCACCGTCAGTCCCTTATACCCGGTTGAATGTTCGCCAGACTGTTGTTTTCTGTTGGCGGCGTTTCTCATGGTCTCGAAGAGTATTACTGGGTTCTTGGTATAAGGGTAATGGTTTTTGAATCTTGCCGTATCATGTTGTATATCACTGGAGCAGGGATATGGACGTTGTAATGATCCGGTATGGAGAACTTTTTCTCAAGAGCGAGCCGGTGAAACGGCATTTCATCCAGACCCTGACACGAAATATCAGCAAAGCGCTCCAGTCCACGGGGTTGTCCCATCATTTTGAATTTCACCGGGGGCGTCTCCTCATCCATGGTGATGATCCATTGCAGATTGCAACCGTTGCAGCCAGGGTCTTCGGGATTGTTGAGGTTGCTGTCTGTCACCAGACCTCTCTCTCTCTCGATGAGATCGCTACAGAGGCTGCGCGGACGGCCGCGAAACGACTCAGCAGAGGGGCGAGGTTTGCGGTCAGGGCACGCAGGCAGGGGGTTTCCGGGATCACCAGCCAGGAGATAGCAGCCGGTGTGGGATCAGTCCTTTGTGATGCCTATCCCCATTCCAGGGTAGATCTGTCGCATCCTGAATACGAAGTATTCATCGAAGTGCGTGACTTCGGTGCGTTGATCTACGATGAGCCGTTACCCGCCCCGAAAGGGCTCCCATGGGGAACGCAGGGAAGGGTGCTCTCGTTGCTTTCTGCAGGGATCGACTCTCCGGTTGCTACCTGGCTCATGATGAAGCGAGGGTGCGAAGTGACATCGCTTCATATTGACGGTGGGGCATATGCCGGCAGGGATGTCCGTCCGACTGCTGAACGCCACCATGCAGTCCTTTCTGGCTGGTGTGCAGGCTTTCCCATGGAGTTGCTGGTGGTGGACGCAGAGCCCTTTTATGACGCAATCATGAAGAAAGGACCAGCACGGTACCGTTGCGTTCTGTGCAAGCGCTTCATGCTTGGCCTTGGGAGTGCGATAGTCAAAGACCGATCTTTCGAAGCATTGGTCACCGGTGACAGCCTTGGTCAGGTAGCTTCCCAGACCCTGACCAACATGGCAACCATCTCGGAAGCGGCAACAGTGCCTCTGCTGCGACCCCTGATCGGCTTTGACAAGGAGGAGGTGGTCGGTATCGCACGGAATATCGGGACTTTTGATACCACTCAAGGTGATCTCGCATGCCAGGCAGTGCCGCGAACGCCTGCAACGGCTGCCCGCTCCAAAGAGATCCGGGAAGCCGAAGATCTTGTGGGAATGAATGAGCTGATATCAGGTGCCATGGACCGGCTGTCCATCATCCAGGGGCTCAATGGGAAGATCGTCCCTTAAATCATTGCGGGTACCTCATCTGCCGCGGAAAGCCATGCAATCCATGTTTCTTGGTAATATCGAAAAGCGGGAGGGAAGATGTATTTGCGCTATGAATGCCCCCCTTGCAATCCTTCGTGTTTTAATTGAAGAATCGGCAGAACATCAGGAATGATACGATATACTTGTCATTGGGCGACAGTCCCCGTGACGTTTACTTCTGGCGGGACCTCCTTCTGCTCGACAAAAACCGGCTCCCCTTTGTCGGTAAGGGATTTGGGCTGCGGGGAAATCCCAATAAAAGAGCAGTACCCGTGAGAACAGGCTATGGCTCCCCTGTCGATTGGTGAGAAGAGCCGGTCACGGTTTCCCTCATCCGTCAACCAGGCATCGATCGCATCCTTCTCGATGCCAAACGTATAGCCATTCCACTGTCCGTACGCACATTCTATGATAAGATCCCAGGGATTGATGCCAAATCTGGATTTCATTAATATCGCCGTGCTCCCTGTCTCAGGATTCTTGTAATCCAGATACCGGTAGGTAGCCATGTCTTCTGCCCTGGCAAGAGCCAGTTGATAGGCCTGTTCATCGAAAGGAACAGGCAGGATTCCCCCCGAGACACGGATCTGGTTTAAGTATATCATCGCCTCCTGTGAATCTGCAGGGGTACTCTCCACCTTGATAAATTCACGGGAACCCTGACTGATCAGCCCCCCAACAACAGTAATGATACCATTGACGCTGGAAAGGAATGCGACCTTTGCACCGGGGACCAGGAAAAGAAGCAGGATGATGGCACAGATAACAACTCCAATCACAATCGCAGCGAGAAATCCCTTGCTCAGCCTGTTGCTCTGATTCGTATCAGCGGGTGCTGGAGTAACAGAATGGCCATTACTTAATTCATATTCCTCGAGATGGAGCCCGTTTACAATCGCATCCATGTCCTGGATACGGAGCGTATACCCGGAATCAGGAAACCTCATTGTATCGAGGAGGGAGTCGGCTGTAACAATCCGGAACCATTTCACCCTCCGGAAATCGATCTGACCGTCAGGATAGACAGTTCCCCGGGAGAAATAGATCCAGGATCTGAGCTTCCTGAGGTTATTGCCATTGATATGAGGGAGGTGCTCCTCGTAAATGGGGATAAGGCGGTCGATCAGGTCCTGTCGCTGGAGTTTTGCCTGTACGAACAGGTTTGGCAGGGGGATATTCCCGTCCTTTGTCATCACATCCCAGGGCCCGTTTTCCAGGCCCTGGACTCTGCCTGAGAATGCTTTCAGCTCGAGGATAATGGGACCTGACCGTGTCAGGAGTACGCAATCAAGCTGCCTGTTGGCGACCAGGACATTCGTGAGAATGTATACCGGCTCTTTCTGGTACTCTTTCCTGATTAGTTCAACAATCTCCTTCAGCTGGTGGTACTCATGTTCGAACCGGATCTTCTCCCCACGAAAAAAACGGATACCCATTTGTAACTGTTCCTGCGCTCCCTTTGCCTTATGTTCTATATTGCTTCCTTTTTCATTAATCTAATCGTTTCCTCCTAAAAAAGAGGCAGGGAGGCCGGTTTCCCTGGATGGCAGAAGCAATGACGCGGGTGCAGCGGCGTTATTATCATGCTTGAACCGTGATCAATCTGAAGGATTATCAGGAGGAGAAAGGTGCATGAAATGGAAAGGCTGGGACCGGGTGCGGCTTGATCCGGAAACCGGCGCTGTGAGGTTTCAGGGTTCACCCGCGCCATTGGTCGATGCAATTGCCCCGATCATTGTCTCTGCAAGCCGTTCCACCGACATCCCGGCACTGTACGGAGACTGGTTCATCGAGCGTCTGAAACAAGGGTATGTGACATGGAAGAGTCCGTTTGATGGCCGGATCATACCCGTCTCTTTCGTCAACACCAGGGTGTTTGTGTTCTGGTCGAAGAACCCACGCCCGTTCATCCCTTCGCTTGCCAATCTCACCAAAGATGGACGGCAGAGTCTCTTTCTCTTTACCCTGAACGATTATACAAGGGAAGATCTTGAACCCGGAATTCCTCCGCTCGGAGAACGGATCAGGACCTTTGCTGAGATCTCCTCCCTGATCGGACGAGGCAGACTCACGTGGCGGTTTGATCCGCTCCTGGTGAGTGATACGGTAACGATCGATGACCTGCTGGAAAGGATCGGAAGCATCGGCGATCAGATTGCACGGTTTACTGAACGGCTGGTCATCAGCTTTATCGATATCGCCAGGTATCCACGAGTGCAGAGGAACCTTGCGAAGTGTGGACTCTCCGGAATCAGGGAATTCTCATCAGAAGAGATACGGCTGTTTGCATCAGGGCTTTCGCAGCTGAACGAAGAATGGGGGCTCGAGATACTGGCCTGCGGCGAAGAAATTGACCTTACAGGGTATGGCATCGCTCATGGCGAGTGCATCTCGCTTGATCAGATCACCAGAGAATTCTCAAGTGACCAGTATCTTATGGACTTCCTGTTACCCCCGCGCGAATCTGCAACCAGGGAAAGGCGAAAACGCGAGCTGAAGGATCCAGGCCAGAGAAGCAGGTGCGGATGCGTGGTGAGTAAGGACATCGGCTGTTATTCCACGTGCATCCACGGGTGCCGCTACTGCTATGCAACCTCATCGCCCCTCCGTGCAGAGAAGAATTACCGTATCTACTGCGAGGACAAGAGAAGGGGGATTATTCATCCTGGTATCATTGGATAGTCTCGTCAATGCAGTCTCCGGAAGTCTCCAGACCATCCCAGAATGAACAGAGGGCGTTCCAGATGCGCTCACCGGTGAAGTTCAGTTTTTCCTGGTCGATCACCGACAAGGCTGAATCCGCTTCGCCCCGCTCGTAAAGATCCCGGTTCACCTCGACCTGGATCCATGGGATCCCTTTGTGCCAGAAGTGAGCATTCGTGATAAATCCCCCTGAGAACGGACGGTTGATGGCAACTTCTCCCTTTGCGCCAAATTCTTCACGGAATGCCGTGGCGAGAGCCTGGATCCATGCGGAAGGGCAGGTAGAGAGACTTCCTGGCCGGGGTTCTCCCTGAAGGTCACCATTATTTCCAAGGCAGATAAGAGGACGCTCTCGCCCTGCATCCCTGTGGCCGGGAGGACCATGCGGGAGCATGGAGTGGCAATCCAGTGCGAAAGCGATCTGGCCTGGATCCAGGTATTGATCGACTGCTGCATGATAGGGGAAGTAATGCTCCATTAATAACTGATGGACGATTCTGATATCAGGAATGGATCCGTTTCTGTATACCGGGGTTCCAAAAACGGTCTTCTGCTTGATCACCCCATCTGGATGCTTCGGGGGAAGATGGTACGGGGCTCGGTTCAGATCCACGATCATTCTCGAGATGTCAGTATCAAGAAAGGCGGACACCCGTTCACGGAACCGGTACAACGCCCGGGTTGCGGGATCACTGTAGAAAACGAGTTCGGATTTCGTGAGGCATACCATTTCACTCACTTCTGCCGGGACTCGTATTCCCCCGTGAGGTATAGAGATCAGGAACGGGTGTCGACTCATTTAGTGTACGGATTTGGGACGCCGGAAGATGAACGTTCGGGTATTCCTTCCCTGCGTGACGATCACGAACTTTATGGTTCTTTCCCGCAAAATAAAGGATCAATCGTCCTGTGTTGAGGCAAACCGATGAAGGCACCACCACATTTCATACGGAACAATGAGGAATGGATCATATGGCTCCTCGAGGCCGAATTCTCAGGATCTGCAACTCCCCATGCCCTCTCTTCCCGTACAGGGATATCCCTTGACACCATCCATGACAACTTCCTCTACATGGAGCGGGTGGGTCTGCTCTCGATCGAACGTGACCCTGACAAAAGATACCCGGAAGAGATCGCGAGGGTGAACCTCACCGAGAACAGCCTGAGGGTCTATGACGAACTGAAAATCAGGCCTGATCCCGGCGACCTCTTCTGAACCGGGATTCACGAGGAGATCCTGTTGTTTTCAGGGATCCCATCGTCTCCGGATGAAACAGAACGGGGGAGATGATGCGACACCCAAATGTGAGTGGTATGCAAAGAAAGATGCCTGTCCCCTACGAGATGCGATGGCGGATAGCAGCGAACATCGCTGCCAGGATCCCGTTCGCCTATGGCATGGTGTTCCGGGAGGTTGTCGGTGCTGATTACGACCGGCTGGAGCAGCAGGTCTGGGTCGCCCTCGCTCACGAGGCAAAGGAGGTGGCCTGGACGTGTTCACTGCCCGTGGGGGACTCCCGGGAACTTATTTCGACCCTAGAGATTTTAAACGTAATTTTTTTCGGCCCGGAGTTCAAGTCCGAGCATATCTCGTTTGAAAACGATCGTTCTGTTCTACTCATACGCAAGTGCCCATTTCTGCTCCGGCAGCAAGAGCTGTCCGAACCCCCGGCTGACATATTCAACCGTTGTCTTGCCTTCTCTATCGCACTTGTCGAGGAATTGAATCCTCTATATACCCTCAGGTTTGTCAGGGCGATGTGCCAGGGGGACCGGAACTGCGAGATGAAGGTCGTTTTCAGGAAAGATATCGAGGAGGCTGAAAAAACGGGTTAATCGCGGGAGTACCGTCACCCGATCCGGCAGCTCCCCCTCCCCTGTTTTTCATAGAACTGCTGGTGATATTCCTCTGCCGGGTAAAATGGGCCGGCAGGCACAATCTCCGTCACCACAGGTCGTCTCACATAGCGACCGGATTCGGCGAGTCTCTTCCTTGATTCTTCTGCCAGGATCTTCTGTCCAGGGGTATGGTAAAAAATGGCAGACCGGTAGTTGGTTCCATAATCAGGTCCTTGCCGATTGAGCTGGGTAGGATCATGGATCGACCAGAACAAGTCGAGGAGTTCCCGGTATGAAACAGTTCCAGGATCGAACACAACCTCAACTGCCTCGGCATGACGGGTCTTCCCCGAGCACACCTCCTCGTAGGTCGGATTTTTTGCGTGTCCCCCGGTATATCCGACGCGTGTTGAGATCACGCCCTTCACCTCCCGGAATGCTGCCTCAACACCCCAGAAGCATCCGGCAGCAAATGTGGCCTTCTCTCCACTCTCCATAGTATCGCATGAACACTAGTCAGGTATCAAGGTGTGTTTGGGGGAACCGGGAAAGGTGTTCCGGACGAGCATCAGGAGCCTTCCTGGAACAGGGAGGATCTCTTCAGGAATCATGCCTCCCTGAAATTAATGTGGATGTGTTTTTTATACCGAAAATGGGGGTATCCTGGCCCCCCTGTCGAACCTGGACGATTATCGTGAGAACAATCCGATCAGCGAACCGTTCCCCAGAATATGCCCCTCCATTGCATGCCCGATATCCCTCCGGGTAACTGGTGCCCGCAGCGCAAGGACCATATCCAGTGCATATGCATCGAAGTGATAATGATGGGTAGTCCCTGGTGGACAGGCGGGGCCGCTGTATTCCATTCTTCCGTAGCTGTTTGTACCATGCCGGCTTCCGTCGATCAGCACCGGTTTTTTGGGCACTCCTTTTGATATATGCTCTGTTCCGGCTGGGATGTTGTAGAGGATCCAGTGCGTAAAGAGTCCGGAAGGGGCATCTGGATCATCGCAGATGACCACGATGCTCTTTGTCCCCGGGGGCATCGGGCCAAATGATATCGGTGGTGAGAGGTTCGCACCTTTGCAGGTAAATTCATCCGGGATCCGCGCTCCCTCCCTGAAAGCTTCTGAAGTGATTTCGATCGGGTTCATGATAGATACCTATAGTGATGGTTACGGGTACTCTGACCACTAAAATGTTATGGCCCCCGAAAACTCACAGGTTAGGTGAAGCATGACAGCGGAGGAGCGGTGATGAGGCTTGGTGTGCTCTGTTCTGGCGGGAAAGATTCGCTGTTCGCGTGCATGATGGCAATGGAGAGAGAAGAGGTGGCCTGCCTCATTGCACTCAGGCCTCGGAACGAGGAGAGCTACATGTTCCATACTCCAAACGTATCCCTCGTCCCGCTCCAGGCAGAAGCCGCAGAACTTCCGCTGGTCGAGATGCCGACGGAAGGAGTGGAGGAGGAGGAACTCGAAGATCTCAAGGCCGCCCTTGTTTGCGCCCGGAAAAAGCATCGGATCGAAGGGGTGGTGACCGGTGCAATCTTGTCAGTATACCAGGCCGCCCGGGTCCAGCGGATCTGCAACACCCTTGGACTCTGGTGTTTCAATCCCCTCTGGTATACCGACCAGGAATCCTACCTTGATTCACTCATAGGGAATGGATTCAGGGTGATCATCTCAGGAGTATTCTCTGAACCGTTCGATGAGAAATGGCTTGGCAGACCTCTCGATCGTACCTCTGTTGTCCTGCTGAACCAGTACAGGGAACGATACGGTATCACTCTCACTGGCGAAGGAGGAGAATACGAGACGTTCGTCCTGGATGCCCCATTCTTTAAGAAGAGCATAGAGATCACGGAGGCATTATCAGAATACCACAATTATCGAGGCTTTTATCGCATTATCCATGCCAGGCTGGTGGGCAAATGATCCTTTTGATCGATCTCTGTTATCGGAATGGTTCGCTGGGATTCGATGAGTTTGTCAGGCCGGTTGCCCGAATTGTGCGCCATTCGGGTAATGACGTTATTCCTGTGCATTTCCGTTCCCTGAACGACCATACCTTCTCACGGGCTGAAGCCGTCATACTCTGCGGGACACCCCTTGCTGATACTGCCTTTCTTGCAGAACCCGGTGCTTTTTCCTGGCTGAAGGAGACCAGTCTGCCAGTCCTTGGAATCTGTGCAGGCATGGAAGTGATCTGCACCATCTTTGGAGGAACTCTCAGGCCATGTACTGAGATAGGGATGACTGAAGTCAGCGTGATCGGGAACGACCCTATTTTCCAGGGATCCGGCTCATTTTCTGCTTACGAGATCCATACTCTTGCATGTAGCAGCAAGCAGGACCTGGAAGTTCTTGCCGTATCTGACCAGTGTATCCAGATCGTCCGGCATCCGGATAAAACAATATACGGGGTGATGTTTCACCCGGAGGTGAGAAACAATTGGGTCATCGATCGGTTCCTCACCTGTTCAATCGAGGGTAGCATCAGTCCGTGACAGCGAGACCATTCTCCCTTGCGATGTCCCTGAAGACAGCAGCAAGGTATTCTGCCTGCGAACCGGTCATTCCATACGTATTGAATTTCCAGACCTTTGTTGCTCCCGGGATGATTCCCGCTATTCCCTTTCCTTTCAGGGCGCTTGAGAAGAAGAACCCACGTTTCTTGTGAACCTGTGCCACCCGGTCAAATGAACCGGTGGTGTCAACCCGGGTCAGGGTATGGTTCCTCGGGTACTCACTCTTAATCAATGTCCCCTCGATCGACATGAGTGCATCGACAACCTTCCGTCCATTGGCGAGCTCCTCTTCCCAGTGGGTCACCCGTTCCCTGACATGAGGAAACGAGGCCATCATCCCCATCAGGGTGACGCCCATCAATGTGCAGCCCATCATGCCGATCTCCTTGATCCCGAACGTTCTCTTGGTCACATCGGTCGTGACACCCGTGGTCCGGAATACCCGTCCCGCCCATTCAGAGGTTGTAGCGAGCATGCCGGAAGGTGCTGGTGCTGCCATGCTCTTATGCCCGGATCCGACAACAAAGTCAGCACCGATCTTTTTTCCATCCACAGGCATGATTCCGACCGAGTAGGCACCATTATAGAGCACCGGGATGTCATACTGGTGGGCTACCCGGATAATCCCCGCGACATCATGTCGGTTCCCATACTGGTAATCGAAATGATCGAGGAAGAGGAGAGTTGGTGAACGATGGAACTCCCTTGTCACCTCCTCGATCTTCTGGGCGGCCTGCTCGGAGGTGATGATATTTGATCCGGTTTTCGGAATCTCCCTGATCACTCCTCCCCTCCCTTCGATTGCAAGCACTTCGGTGTAATGGGAGAGGGCTGTGATGAGGACCGGATCTCCCGGAGAGATGAACGCATCAGCCACGGCCTGGAACCCTCTCCGGGCCCCCGGGACAACCCTTGCGATCTCCATGTTGACGAAAGAGGCAAGGTCACGATGGAATTGAGCGATAGGGGGCGTCCTGATATAGTCCAGCCTGAATGGTTTCCTGCACTGGTCACAGACTGAATACCCGTCACCATACGCAATCAGCGCTTTCATTGCATCGGGAGTGAGTCGGCCTCCTACCTGGATCGGGTCGATGTTGATGCTGGATTCATCAACATCCCTTACATCGATCGTCCCTGTGCATTTCATCAGGCAAGCTCCTCCCGCAATACTGCCAATTCTTTCTCCAGGGCGTCAAGGAGGGAGCGGACCTTTTCACGCTGGCTCTCGTCAAGAGCATGCTGGGGCGCAGTCTCTCTGAGCATGACCCTGATGTCGGTCAGGAGGAAGAGCCCCTCAAAAACAGCATCGATGGCCCGTTTTGACATGAAATCACCATAATAATAGTAGGAATGTACCTATAAGATAACCGATAGAACTGGTTTCACAAATTTTCACCACAGCCCCTTTAAGACCATTCTCGGGGTCAGATAAGCAGAAGCGGTTCCTGTCTGTCTCTGCCCCTCTGTTTGACACGGGTAGACTCAATGTGGTGCCTGCTTCTCAAATCGGTCAATGAATCGTCTGCGGAGCGTTTTTCAGGACACGTGGCATTACGGAGGGAGATGTGGGAAGCAGTCAGTTTTTAATGGATCGGGGCCATCCGTCTTCCCCATACCTGAACACAATGGTCATCGCTCTGTCCCAGGAGCACATTCAGCATCACCGCACTGAAGATTGATAGAAAGCACCGCCCTCTTCGTACCAGTTCTTTTTCCCGCCAATGAAGGGTATGTGATATCCAGGATAGTGCTATTGGGTAAAAAAGCCAGGGTTGGCGTGTTCGTGATAATCGGATGAAAACGTTCCCTTTTAAGAAGATTGAAGACCGGGATCTCCCCGGTTCAGGATTTTTTCTTGTCGTTCTTGTTCGTCTCGATGGATTTGTCAACCTTTCTGATGGAGACGCAGTTGATCACCGGATCCCCACCGACCACATACCGTTTCATGACGAGTCCGAGAACCTCCACCACGTCGCCTTTCTCGATCTTCTGACTAGGAGAGGTGAACATTTTCACCGAGATCTCCCCGCTCCTGTCAGCGATAAGAAACTGAGGCCGGTTCAGGAACTGGAAATATACCCGTTCGACAACTCCCTCGATCCTTACCGGATCTCCAATCATACCCGGGTTGATCAATTTGATCCTGACCGGGCGAGCTTCCTTTTCGTATAAGGGGGTAAGGTCCGAATACTGTTTCTGGCTCATGTAATTGAGTGCTACAGGGATGACCAGGAGCAGGATCAGGGTGGGTATGCCCCAGAGCAGGATCTGCCAGTTCCTGCTGAGGAAATAGGCGATCAATAAAAGAATGGTGAAGATCACGAACACCGCGATCGCGATGATCGAAACCCTCGGCCGTATTTTTCCGTTACTCATCAGTTCACGTAAGGTTACTTCAGGGCGGCGATCTCTTTGCGGAAGGCAACCCAGTAGATGACACCGACGAAGAAGAGTGCCCCGACGATGTTACCTATTGTGACGACGATCATGTTGTTCATCCAGAAGCCGACCCAGTTCAGGTTGGCATACCCAAGATACTTGGCGGCGGCTGCTGCCTGGGCTTCGGAGAATCCTCCGGCGGTTCCTATGCCGTTTGTGAAGATACCTGCGGAGATGAAGTATTGGTTGGCGATGGAGTGTTCGAATCCGGTGGAGACGAAGGCCATGATCGGGAACCAGATCCCGAAGAATTTGCCAATAAGGTCATCGGCGCAGATACCGAGCAGTATAGCCAGGTTGACGAGCCAGTTACATCCAACACCCTTCAGGAACGCAGACCAGAGTGCCGCGGCACCTACATACTGCACCTTGAATGAGGCAATCCCTATTGCCCTCATGCCGAATGCGGTCACAGTTCCGGCTCCAGCAGCGTTCCATGCGCTCAACGGTCCATATGCCATGATATATGCATATACGATCGAACCGATGAGGTTTCCAATATACACCCACACCCAGAGGTTGAGCACGGCAGCCCAGCTGATCTTGTGGATGAATGCTGCCATCGGGGCGAGCATTGCGTCACCAGTGAAGAGTTCTGCACCAGTGAGCACGGTTATGATAAGCCCAACAGGGAACACCGCTCCCAGAATCAGGGCATTAAACCCTGCACTGGCTGTCCCAAAGGCCTGGGCGGCATCAGATGCCACGATACCTGTTGTACAGATTGTGGCGAGGGCACCACCCATGGCGATATACGCCCCTGACATAAATCCACGAAGGATCATGTTCCAGGCGGGCAGCCCTACCTTGTATTTCCCAGCATCGCCGGCTTTGGCGACGATGGCGACTGGGGGATGAAATACCATTTTTTTCACACCTCTCGAATGTCTACCTTAACCAATAACCCCAAACTCACTTTTCGTATAGGGTCAAAATTAAAATCTTTTCTGGTGTTATTAATAACTTTCTAATTGTTTTCAGGGGCACAATTCATGTTTTTAAAGTTTAAAAGGGAGAACTCCACTGGAAAAACACCATGAGGATAAAAATCTTTGTATAAATAGTTCTTGGTCAGGGTCGATCAGACCGTTTTTCTCCTCCCGCTCGCATCCCGGGTGTATTTTCCGAGTTCTGAGTGAAGGAGCGAATCGCCAGGAAAAACCGGCCCATCGCGGCAGACCCTGCGCCCATCGGGGTCGATACAGCAGGATCCGCAGACTCCGATGCCGCACTTCATGTAACGGTGGAGGCTGAAATAGCTCTTTCTGGTCATTCCTGCAGCATCAAGGGCATGCAGGGCCGCTTTCATCATCTTTTCCGGGCCGCAGATACAAATCTGGGTGTACTCTGAGAGGGGTATCTCCCCAAGGAGTCCTGTCACAGGCCCGTGAAACCCGGTTGTTCCATCGTCCGTTGCAGGGAGGACCTTGCTCTTCCGGGAAAGTTCAGGGATAAACAATAGTTCATCAGCTGTTCTTGCCCCAATGAGAAGGCAATCAACACACCCTTTCATGACCAGTGGGCGGAGCGGTGCGGCACCGACTCCCCCGGCAATGGCCAGGGTGCCTTTTTTTCCAGGAAATCCGTTTCCAAACGGCCCCCGGATCCCCAGCTTATCCCCGGGCCCGGCCTGAAACAGCGCCCCGGTTGCATCACCCACTCTCTGCACGGTGATGGCATCAGCCCGCGAAAGCGCCATCGGTATCTCATCGATGCCCGGGATCGTCACCATCACGAACTGGCCTGGCCGGAAAGAAAATCCCGGTGAGAATGAGAACGTCCTTACCGTAGGGGTTTCCCTGGTTATCGTGGTGATCTGTACTACCTGCAATGGCTCCTCACTCATGGGCGCACCCCACAATGGAATCGGAAGGGACCCCATCACTCTGGTAGAGATCAGAAGCAATCGACCGGAAAATACCGGGATCATCCTTAACCGCGGTTCCAATCTGGACTGCAGAAGCCCCGGCCATCATCATCTCAATCACATCACTGGCGGAGGATATCCCGCCGCACCCGATGATCGGAATCCGGCATGACTCGTAGAGTTCGTATACGCATCGGAGAGCAACCGGAAATATTGCCTTCCCTGAAAGCCCGCCATACCGGTTTCCCAGTGCCGGCCGCTTCAGATCGGTTGAGATTCTCATGGCCTTCAGCGTATTTATTGCAACAATGGCAGAGGCCCCCCCCTGTTCAGCCGCCTTCCCACAGAGGGTGATATCAGTCACATTCGGAGTGAGCTTCACCCAGGTGGGTATCCCGAGGCTGCTTACTGCCCGCGTACATGCTTCCACAAGAGCAGGGTCCGTTCCCAATGCAGATCCATATCCTGCCGCATGCGGACAGCTCAGATTCAGCTCAAATGCGGAAGCCGTCCCGGTAAACCATGAAGCCACCATCCGGAACTCATCAGGATTGCCTCCATAGATGCTGAGAATCACCGTTTTCCCTGCAAGCGGCTCTACCTCCAGTGCAAATTCGCGTGATGGGTTGGGGAGGCCCATGGAATTGAGGAGCCCCCCATAAGTCTCAATAACGCACGGACCGGGGTGCCCCTCACAGGGATACGGCCCGATGGACTTGGTGACCACTCCGCCAGCGCCGCAATCAAGTATGCGTGCAAGCGAAGATCCGGTGGTTCCCAGTATCCCCGCGGCAAGCATGAGATGGTTTGAGAGCACCACCTTTCCTATCCGTACCTCTCCCGGTACTATCCTCACTGTCAATCTCCGAATCTCCAGTACGAATATTATATTCACGCGTCCCCAATATTGATGATTATGACCAGGCTCGCCATCCTTGGCGTGGGGAGGATTGGCGGGGAGACCGCATATCTCTCGACCATACTCGGTCTTGCCGATGAGCTGGTGCTCTTCGACACGGCAAAATCCCTTCTTGATGCCCAGATACTCGACCTCTCCCATACTGGGATCGATATAGGAATAGAGACCGATTGGAACCAGGTAAAGGACGCTGATATCTGTGTTTTTTCCGCGGGAATCCCACGCAATCCCGGTGTCAGGACCCGGGCCGATCTGCTCTCCGCGAACCTTCCGGCTGCTAAGGTATGCACCCAGGCGCTCCAGGGTTTTTCAGGAGTCCTCATTACTGTCACCAATCCGATGGACATCAATAATTATTACCTTTGCAGATCCAGTGGACTGGAACCGCGGCAATGCATTGGATTCGGCGGAGATCTCGATAGTTCCCGCTTTGGTTTAGCGCTTCGCACTCACGGGATAGAGGGAACGCCGTGGGTGATTGGCGAGCACGGGGAGCATCAGGTTCCCCTCTTCTCGCGTCTCTCAACACCGGTTCAGGAACAGCTCAGGGATGAGATCCTTACAGGACTTTGCACGGCAAGCATGGAAGTGATCAAGGGGAAAGGAGGGACGGTCTTCGGCCCGGCCTGGCACCTTGCCAAGCTCATCAGGATCATTGCGAGGGACGAGAGGGCATGCCTCAGCTGCTCCTGCATCCTTGACGGGGAATACGGATTCTCACAGTGCTCTCTCGGTGTCCCTGCGATTATTGGGAAAGAGGGAGTACTCTCGATAAAAGAATGGAACCTTGATGCCTGGGAGGGAGAGAAGATGAAGAATGCAGGCACCTTTGTCATGGGTCTTTGCAGTTATCTTGGGATTTAGATATATCATGAGTCCTCACTGCTATACCCCCGGCAAAGCAACCATGACGGAAGGGACCGAACACTTCGCTGTGGATACAACCCTGGACATCGTCCAGGTCGAATATTCGACCGGCCCCGACTGCCCAGTCATTCATATTTTCGGGCGTGACCTGGAGAAGAGAGCCCGCCATGTCGAGATAACCGGATTCCGGCCTTATTTTTACGTTCTGCAGCATCAGGCTATCGCCGGATCGATCCCTGTGAATGCCAGTCTTGAAGAGGGGAAGGTGTATCGCTCCATCAGGGGAGAACCACTTATCCGGATCTATACCGTGAGGCCCGGAGATGTCCGGGATATCCGTGAACGGTTTACCCATTTTGAAGCCGACATCCCCTTTACAACCAGGTTCATGATCGACACCGGGCTTACCGGGGGGATCAAGATCCCTGCAGATTCCGCTGATTACCGGGAGATCGCTCCGGCAGATATCAGCAGTAATGCCCGGATCTGCATACTCGATATTGAGTGTGAGGATATCCGTGGTTTCCCTGAACCGGGACGTGACGCGGTCATCTGTATCACCTGCCATGATTCATTTGATGATCACTACACGAGCCTCATCTGGAGTGGAGGGAGAGATGGATGTGATCTCTCGGTTCTCTCGGACAAGGAAAGTCTCAGGAATGGATGTTTCAGCAGGGATCGGCATACCATCAGGATGTTTGCGAATGAGAAGGAGATGTTTGAGGGTTTTGCATCGTATTTAAGGGAGAAAGACCCCGATATCCTGTCAGGCTGGAATTTCCTCGAATTTGACCTGCCCTACCTCTTGAAGCGGATGGAAGCCCTTGGGATGGACCCTGCCTCCCTCGCAAGGCTCGGTGGCCAGACCGAGCGGAATGCTATCCGGGGCCGGTCGGTATTTGATCTGCTCCAGGCATACCGGAAGATGCATGCAACCCAGCGCGAATCCTACCGGCTGGATGCCGTAGCGGAAGCAGAGGTAGGAGAGACGAAGGTGCGGTATACCGGGACGATCAGTGACCTCTGGAAGAGGGATCCCTGCCTTCTCGTCGAGTATAACTTCAAGGATGTAGAACTGTGTGTAGCCATCAATGAAAAGAACCGGATCATCGAGTTCTACCGGGAGATAGCCCGGTATGTCGGCTGTCCGCTTGATCGGACCCTCAACTCATCCAGTGTCATCGATGTCTTCGTGCTGAGGAAAGCGCATGGCAGCTATGTGCTCCCCTCCAAAGGATTTGCCGCATCCGAGGAGTTTGAAGGGGCTACCGTATTTGAACCGAGTCGCGGCGTCCGGGAGAACGTTGTGGTACTTGACCTTGCCTCTCTCTACCCCATGGCCATGATGACCATCAACGCATCGCCTGAGACAAAGGACCCTGCCGGTGAGCTGAAAGCTCCCAATGGTATCCGTTTCAGAAAAGCCCCTGATGGTCTGACACGGAGTATCCTTTCCGATCTGCTGAGTGAACGCGAAGAAAAGAAAAGAGAGAGGAACCGATATCCGTTCGGATCCGATGAATACGTCATCTATGACATTCAGCAGAATGTCCTGAAAGTGATCATGAATACCTACTACGGGGTGAGCGGGTACACGCGGTTCCGGCTGTACGACCGTGAGATCGGTGCGGCAATCACCTCTGTCGGGAGGGCTATCATTGAGCACACCCGCGGTGTGATTGAGGAAATGGGGTATCATGTCATTTACGGTGATACTGATTCCTGCATGGTGCTTATTCCTCCCGGATCTGTTGAAAACACCATCGAGAGAGCGCGGGGGATTGAACGTGAAGTGAATGCGAGCTACTCACGGTTCGCCAGGCAGGAACTGAACGCTGATACCCATTACTTCTCCATCAAGTTCGAAAAGATTTACCAGCGCTTTTTCCAGGCCGGAAAGAAGAAGCGGTATGCAGGCCGCCTCATCTGGAAGGAAGGCAAAACCGTTGATGAGATCGATGTGGTCGGGTTCGAGATACGAAGGAGCGATTATCCCCAGATCACAAAAACCGTTCAGAAACGCGTGATGGAGATGATCCTTCATGGCGAACAGTATGAAACGATCAAAACGTATCTTGGAGAGGTGATCAAGAGCTACCGCGCTGGAAGGTACAGCCTTGATGAGATCGGGATTCCGGGAGGCATCGGTAAGGACCTGCTCGATTACCAGACCGATGATGCCCATATCCGCGGGGCAAAATATGCCAATGAGCATCTGGGCATGGAGTTTGCTAAGGGAAGTAAGCCAAAAAGGGTCTATATCAGGAATGTAAAGGAAAAGTACAAGAAGACCGACGTGCTCTGTTTTGAATATGGAGATCAGGTCCCTTCAGAATTCCAGGTAGACTGGGAGCTGATGCTCCAGAAGACACTCCAGCAGCCGATATCCCGGATCATCGAAGCACTGGGGTGGTCATGGACCGATATCGATCCTTCCAGGACAACGCTCGCGATGTGGGGTATCGGGTGAACGGAGTATTGACGATGGGAAGAGGGGATGGTTGCCCCGCAGAATTGTCCTTTTCCAGACACCGTATGCATCCTTTTTAAAAGTTGTTCTGCTCCTATAATCCCAAATCTGAATAGTTCCCTCATGTCAGGGCATATGCCGAGGGGGTCAGGGGATTGTCACACCATTTTGGTAGCAGGGAGTTGGGATTCCCTCTCTGCATCGACGAAAAAAGGGATGCCTTCCAACCCTTCCTTCTGGTTATTCATGTTCACGGACATACCGTATGCCCGCCGGCTCCTGGTAGTCGGTCTTGATGACAATAGTCCCGGAGACCCTGTTAAAGAGCCTGAGTTTCTTCCCTGGCATTCCGAACCATCCAATCAGGCAGTCGAACGGAAGGAGAAAGGATTTTCCGAAGCTCTCAATGAATGCTGCGGGGAACCTGACGGGTTTTCCTGACCGGTCGGTAACCTTAAGGTTCATCACCATCTTTCCGATCGACTGGCCTGTATACCCTTCCATAACGGTCCAGTAGATGAGAAATCCGGTACTTCGTACCAGGAAGTCAAACGGATTCCCCGCCAGGATTCCACTGAAGAAATGGAACGGGTTGGAGAAGATATTCAGGACAAGGCTGACAAGAATAAAATCGATCAGCCAAGCCCAGAACCTCGAGTCCCATCGCGCGAGGTGGAGGGTCGCAATCTCATCGTCTTCATCTCCCATTTCAGATCCTCTTCTAGGTACCATCAGCCGCATTTTTTAATAACTCTCTCATTCGGTTCACGATATCTGTATCCTTCGGATATGAATGGATTTGCTGGGAGAACGCCGATCCCATTCTCTGTGGATAGTGACCCTGATATGTGGTGTATTCAGAATTGGAGGAGAGTTTATCCCGGGCAAACGGAATTAACCTCCCGGGACGACCAGAATAATTGTGGAATATCATGCAGGAATGACTGCCCAGGGCATCCCTCGGATTGTAATTGCTGGAACCCATAGCGGATGTGGGAAGACAACCGTTGCAAGGGGGCTTATGCAGTCTCTCCGGAAACGGGGGCTGATTGTACAACCTTTCAAGGTTGGGCCTGATTTTATCGATCCCACCTATCATTCCAGTATCACCGGGCGGATCTCCCATAACCTCGATCCTTTCATGATGGGAGAGGACGGGGTAAGAGAGACATTTTTAAGGGCTTGCAAGGGTGCCGATATCGCCATCATCGAGGGGGTGATGGGATTATTTGACGGGCTTGATGGGACTGATGATGCGAGCACCGCCCATGTGATGCGCATCCTCAAGGCACCTGCCATTCTGGTGGTCGATGTGCGAGGGATGTCGCGGAGCGCGCATGCCCTCATTGGAGGGTTCAGATCATTTGACCGTACCCTTGACCTGAGGGGGATTATCTTCAACCGCCTGGGAAGTTCCCGTCACCGCACGATGATTGAGCGGAATCTCACGGTCCCCGCATACGGATGGATCCCGCGCGATCCGTGCCTCACGGTGGAGAGTCGTCACCTTGGCCTGAAAATGGCATTTGAGCTTGAAGAAGAACCCCGTTCACTTGATGTGGTCGGCAGTTCCTGCGATATGGAGGGACTTCTTTCTGTTGCGTCATCTGCCCCCCCCTTACCCCCCGATATCCCTCAGAAGCGATCACCCGAGGCAAAGGTTCGTATCGGCATCGCATCGGATGCCGCATTCTGCTTTTACTATCAGGATAATCTCGATGCTTTACATGCTGCAGGCGCAGATCTGGTCATGTTCTCCCCCATCAGAGATCCGCTGCCTGAAGCCGATGCCTACTACTTCGGTGGCGGCTATCCCGAACTGTATGCCCCGGCTCTTGCTGCATCTCCATGCCGCTCTATGCTGATAGGTGCCGCTGAAAATGGGATTCCGGTATACGGTGAATGTGGAGGGCTCCTCTATCTCTCCGAATATCTTCTTCTGGAAGGGGGTGAATATCCAATGGCCGGGATCCTGCCGGCAAGGGCAGAGATGACCAGCCAAATCCAGGCACTCGGATATTCTGACGGCACCTTTTTGGGAGGTCCCCGAATGTCGGTACCTGGTAGTCAGGTCCGGGGCCATGAATTTCATTATTCAACAATAGACCCGGAGAGAGATGCCCGTTTTTGTGTCAGACTTACCCGGGGAAAAGGGATCGTTGACGGGAATGACGGACTCTTCTGCAACGAGACAATCGGCGTCTATACCCACTCCTATTTCTCCGGCCGGTTTGTTGCTGCCTTTGTGGATGCGGCTGCCCGGTGCCGGAAATCATAAGCACCCCTGTTCGCATATCCTTGTGGTGTAGCCCCTTTCCAGGCAAAGATCGCCACAAAGTCATAAAGTGAGATCAACACCTACCAGTTTTCCAGGGACAGATATGCATACGATGAGGAGTGATGAAGTCAAGCAGGGCTATCAACGTGCACCCAACCGGGCGCTGCTCCGATCGCTTGGGGTCACCGATGAGGAATTTGACAGGCCGTTTATCGGGATAGCAGATGCATGGAACGATATCGTGCCCGGACATACCCACCTCCGTTCTCTGACCGTCAAGGTCCGGGAAGGGATCGCCGCCGCGGGCGGGGTTCCTTTTGAATTTGGGGTCATCGGAATCTGTGATGGCATTGCGATGGGACATGAGGGGATGAGGTATTCGTTACCTTCGCGGGAGAATATTGCCGACTCGATAGAACTGATGGCTGAAGCCCACCGGTTTGATGGGCTGGTCATGGTCGGTACCTGCGACAAGATTGTCCCCGGGATGCTGATGGCAGCTGCCCGGACCAATATTCCCTCTATACTTCTCACCGGGGGTCCCATGCTGCCCGGTTATGATGAAGGAAAGGAACTCTCTCTCATCGATGTATTTGAAGGCGTAGGGAAGGTTGCAGCAGGGACCATGGAGGAGGAGGAGCTCTGCACACTCGAGTGTTGCGCCATGCCCGGCTGTGGCAGCTGCCAGGGGCTTTATACAGCAAATACCATGGCATGCATGACTGAAGCAATGGGGATGTCTCTTCCCGGGTGTGCTGCAGCACCGGCAGTAGACGCCGAAAAGCTGCGAATAGCACGCAAGACTGGAGAACGGGCGGTAGGCCTTGTGAAAGAGGGAGTTGCCCCTCGTGATATCATCACCACTGCAAGCCTGGAGAATGCCATCCGGGTGGACATGGCGCTTGGGGGAAGCACCAACACGGTCCTCCATCTCATGGCTATTGCCACTGAAGCCGGGGTTCCCCTTGACATTGATGCATTCAACCGAATCGGCTGCCGGATCCCCCACCTGTGCCACATGATGCCGGCAGGCCCCCATTCGGTCCTTGCCCTGCATCGTTCAGGGGGAATACCGGCAGTACTCAATGCACTTCAGCGCGAGCTTGAAGATGCTCCGACAGTGTCCGGAAATTCCATCAAGGAGATAGCACGCAAAGCCAGGATCCCGGCTGTGTCAATCATTCAGTCTGTCGAAACACCGGTGAATCCCGCAGGCGGACTGAGGATTCTCAAGGGAACCCTTGCACCCACGGGAGCCGTAGTGAAATCGGCAGCGGTCAGCCATGAGATGTGGCACCACCAGGGCCCGGCAAGGGTTTTTGATGGGGAGAAAGAGGCAATGGATGCAATCCTCTCCCGCCATGTACGGGAAGGTGATGTGGTCGTAATTCGCTATGAGGGGCCACGCGGGGCCCCGGGGATGCCTGAAATGCTCTCCCCGACATCAGCGCTGATGGGGCTAGGGTATACCCGAGTTGCTCTTGTGACAGACGGGAGGTTTTCTGGTGGGACCCGGGGTCCCTGTATCGGGCATGTCTCGCCAGAAGCAGCAGCAGGAGGTCCCATCGGTCTCGTGCATGATGGGGATAGTATCGAGATCGATATACGGGAGCGGAGAATTGACCTGCATCTGTCGAAAGCTGAACTGAAACGGCGCAAGGCGTTCTTTGCCCCGAAACAAAAAAAACTGGCAGGGATTCTTGCCCGCTATGCCAGAATGGTAGGCCAGGCTGATAAGGGAGCGGTACTAGAAAGATACGATTAATTGTAATGTTCCTGACATCAGGGGACTTCGGCATCTCCAGCCTGTTCTCTCTATGACCTTTTTTTTGAGTCCTTTCCCTTTTCTCCGAGTCCCTTCGGCTCCTAAATCGAAAGCGGAGGTGAAACCATATCCATCCTTTCAATAACGTTTAATGTACATCGGCTGCTATAGCTCTCCTGCAAACCATGGTCGAAAAAGTATCTTATGTTGAGGTCACCTGTTCTCATTGCGAGGGTCTCGGGTGTATATACTGTGACAAGAAAGGGTGCGTCCCTGTGAAAGCACCTGCCAAAAAGTGCCGTCATTGCGAAGGAGAGGGCTGCATTTACTGCGGGTATACCGGGTGGGCCGGGCTGAAAGGGAAATATGATTAAACTACTAGGGGCTTTCGGGATGCCCCAAGGACAAGATCAGCATATACACCGTCAGGCAGACTGACGAAATGAATGAAGGCGCTAAACCATGGTTACTGCCTGAAGACAAGGGTTCCTGCAATTTTATCATGGAGTCCTTGCTTATAAGCAGTGAATGCAATAATAATGAACCCGATGAATATCGTCAGGACTGAGAGCACCTTGCCAAAAAATCGGAGCGATCCGCGGGCAAAGGTAATGCGGTTCCCCTGCAGGTCGGTGACAGCAGCTCTGATTGCCATTTTCCCGAGTGTTGCCTGGTTGCGTGAGCTCTCAAGATAAGCAGAATAGATCCAGGGAACTATAATGAGAAAGATCAGGGCAGAAAGGAGGATCTGAGGGGGGATGACTGCGTTAACCACCTGTCCGGCAGCATTCGTTCTTGGCTGGTGATAATAATACTGGTACAACATCCTTACTGATTCTGAAACCGGGTCAGGTCTTGACAGGAGCCAAGAGATGATACCCATGGCTGCTGCCACCATCAGATCGAAGAGGATCAGAAAGAAGAGATCGATCAGTCCGCCGAGAAATCGGCCGGATAGACCGGAGAAACTCTCTGTTTTTATTGTCCCTGTTCGTTTCTTCGTAAAAGGTCTACGGGTAAGGTCTTTGAAGCTGATGCCGCATGACTGGCAAAAATTTCCCGACTGTTCTGTCTCTTTTCCGCATCTGGGACAGTACATCAGTCTCCTCCTTTGTTAACTGACAGCAGGGCACCACTTCAATGTATCGATTCTTGTTGACCCGGAGTCTGAAGACATCTCATATTTGACCTGTAGAGAGACCAAGAGAGGAGAATCTGCTTCAAAGGAGGATGTCTCTGTTTCGAATCTCCAACGAAAGGGAAAGAGAAGGGGGGGCATCTCATCTCTCTCTCTGCTCCTGATCGCGAATCTCAGCATGGGCTTCCGGATCGAATGGGTTGGTACGCATCGCAAGGGAGAACAGGAACGGGTAATGTTCCTTCAGGTGTTCCATGTAAGTCACCCATTCAAAAACCAGGAGCCTGTATCCTCGGTTGATATCATTGAGGAGATGGGTTGTATCGGGTGGGGAAAGGTGAGCTGGATCTTCCCGGAATGTCAACTCTTCTGTCAGGTGGAAGAAAGCCTGGAGAGTATCCGTAAAAGAATCATGCTCGAATATCACTGGATTTTCAAGAAGAAGCATAAGAAACTCCTTCTTCTTGGAGAGAGTTTCCTTCAGTTCAACAAGGTTCACCGCATCTGTCTCAATGCAATATGCATGGTTCTCAAGTTTGTTCTTCAATCGTTCAAAATCTGCAGAGTTCCATGTTGCTGAGATAAGGAGCTCTTTCCGGATACTTTCGATGCAGGCATCGCCCGAAGACAGAGTCCGGAGCATTCCGTTTCCAAACTCAGAAAAAAAGAGCCCTACGATCATGTTGATCTTTCTTCGCCGGGATTTCCTCTCTTCCCGCGAGATAAGGTTCTCCATGATGTCGGCAAAGACTGCAACGAAGGTGCCCACCCCTGCAATGATGATCAGTATCGTGATGGCTCTCCCATAGACATCTGCTGGAGCGATGTCACCATATCCAACCGTCGCGATGGTGACAATGACAAAATAGAATGCGTCAAAAGCCGGAAGTCCCTCTACGATCATCACCCCGAACGTACCAAGGAGGAGGATGGAGACGAGCAGGAGGAAGTATGACTGCATCCGGGAGAGGGAGAGTGCCATATCAGTACATGGACTTTCTTTCCGATATCAAACCTTGGGAACAGGTGTCGGAAGAGTGAAAATGGATCAAGAAGCGAGGTATCCCCCTCATGAGGAAGAAGCCGGGACTTGCCATCGTGATGAAACAAGGCAATACCAATGTGGGAGCCCCCCGGGTATCCTGATCCAATGACAATAATAAAGGCTGTCAGGAGGATCAGAGTATGGTTATTGGGGGGCTGCCTTTAGTATTTGAAAGGAATTTGGACGACCCATTCGGATGATGATCTGGTCGATGGGAGAGCATACATCGTAAGACCGTTCTAATTATTCTCCATTGATCTGTCTCCTGGAGAAACGCTCACCTGATTGTGTTTCTTCTGGCGATCAGGATTGTCATGCATTATTCACCATTAGTTCGAAAGCAATAAAATTATAAACTTTGAGGGGGTAACAAATATCATGCGATTAAGATTAATCTGATCGATTAATCTCATCGCTAACCAAGAGAAACCTTTCTCCTGCGTAGGCCGGTGAGATCTCATAAATGGAGATTACCCCCCCAAAATATCTCCATCTCGTTTTTGGGATCTCGCTGGAGATGGTCACCCCCCAATGACCGCCTACCACTTTTTCTGGTTTTATAACATAAGAGAATCCATACAATGGAATTCTCCTCAGCGCAAATGAGGCAATTTCCATGAACGTTCCATTAATCGATGCAGATCGGCAGGAGACTGAGGAAAGTAATAGATCTTTTCGAATAATACACAATCCGATCAGGTAATACGGTGCATCTTAGTGCCCCTTGACTTGCCGATCCTCTTCACCCTCTCTGAAGAATGCGACTGCTCTTTGATGCAAATGTTGTGATCTCACAGTGCGATTACTGGGAGACCGGGAGATACGTTCCACTTTCCCGAATACACGGTGAATATATTATTGTTTAGCGGCAATATCCCCAAAAAAAGTCCTCTTGAAGACACTACAGAAGGTAGTTTACTGTCCGGATTCTTTCGTCCCGGCGACCAATGAACTGTGCTCTGATGAGCGCGTGATCACAAAGAGGCATCGATCATTCCCCTTTGAATAACATTCTTCCTCAACTACTGTCACCGGGCTCTTCAGATGGTCAGAGAAGATTGCTGTAATTACACCATTATCGAAGGGGCAGGCTTCATGCCCGGTAACCGGGAGATCCTTGCATTCAAAGCAATCCCTCACCTCGATTGAAAGAGGTGATGTACTGCGGAGAGCTACGGTGCCAAGGTGATGCATCTCCCAGAATTGGGCGATCTTCTTCACGACACCCTCGATGCTCTCATCCGCCACAACAGGGGCAAGCACCTCCCCTATGTGGATGCCAGCCTGTTTCAGCACCGGATCTATGTTGATTCCGATGGCCATCGCTTTTACGCGGAAGCTGACAAGAAGGAAACGGAAGAACCGAGCGATTTCCTCTCCGTCGAAGGAAGAATGAAGTTTTGGGATATAGTATATTCCTGGTCTCACACGACTTTCAGGGGCTGTCAGACGGCCGATCTCATCGGCAGAGAGGGTAAGAATCCGACGCCTGTTGTCATCCGGATTGGTATGGGTGGCAATAAGTCCTGCCTCTTCGAGATCCTGGACATGTTTTGTGATGGTCGACTTGGCTTTCCCGCTTCGTTCAACGACAATCTCCAGGGGTGTTGGACCTCTTTTTACCAGATTGAGAATAAGCACCTTTACCGGACTGCTGATTGCCACCTTTTTGTGTCGTGTTGAAAAAAAGAGAACATCCTCTGTTGGTGAATCCAGTGGATACTCTGCGTTGTTCAGGAAATCCGCTTCCTGCATGTCTTTTATTATCTTGCTTCACCCTTATTTAAAATGAGTGTTCTGTAAAATCTGCCGACACCAGAGCCCTCTTTTAAACTATAAATGGCCAATAAGGATGCAGATGCTCCCTAATGTGTCGTTTATTTATCATCTGCCAGATCCATGCAGAATAAAGATTTTGCAAAACGTTCTGCATTTGGACTTTATCCCTCTGTGATGCCTGATGATTTTCCATCGTTATTGTAACCTGGTTTTTGTTTCTGCAGCAGATTCTATTCCCTTTTCAGGAATAGCACTGAAATGTCTCATGAACTCACTGAAATGTAAATTGAACATTTACGGCGGGGAAAAGGATGATGGGAACTCCAGAATTAAAGGATTTTCCACTGCAAAGAATAGGAAGCGGACCGTACCTCACAAGTTACGCCAAAATCGGGAAAACAGCGGGCCTGAAGGGATTTGAACCCTTGACCTACGGATTAAGAGTCCGTCGCTCTTCCGAACTAAGCTACAAGCCCGTGATTTGACCTATACCATTGGTTGTGCCTCATTGATAAACCTTTCGAGTTCGCATGATTTCTTGCCCGGATCGGGAAATGGAGCATGTAACGTGTTCCGAAACCCTGGAGGCACTCATAAAATTGTAACCATTATATCCTGTCGGGTTTACATCTAATCTGATATGGCAGATTCGGCGCAGAATGGGAGCAGGGAACGGGTATTGTATGCCGTGCTGGGATGCGGCAGCACGGGATACCATGTACTGCAGGAATTGCAGAGCAGTACGGGGAATGTTCTCGTGATGGATAAAAATGAGGATCGCGTCAGGGAACTAAGGGACCAGAGGATCGATGCTGTGCGCCGTGACATCTCCGCCCTGGATTTCCTCTCAGGCATTCCTGCGATTGAGATCGCGTTTGTCCTTACCGGTGATAACGAAGCCAACCTTGCTGCTGTTAAAGCGCTCAGGGTAGCGTACCCCCATTCCCGGATCATGGCCCGGGCTACAGATCCCCTTGTTGCGCGAAACCTGGAAGAGGCCGGGGCAGATTTTGTCCTCAACCAGAACCAGCTGATGGCCAAGGCTGCAGTCTACCAGATCAACAAGGTGTATGCCAATCGCGTCTCCCAGCGCCTTTATTCCCTCCTCTCTTCATGGGAGGGAACTCTCGGGATTATCACCCATAAAAATCCCGATCCCGATGCCATCTCAAGTGCGCTCGCCCTTGCCGTCATCGCGAAAAATGCCAACCCGAACCGGCTGGTATGCCGGATCTTTTATGATGGGATTATCGGGCACCAGGCAAACCGGACCCTTGTCAACCTCCTTGAGATCAAGATGGAGAAGATGGATCCCGCGGTACTCCAGGAATGTACTTACCTTGCCCTTGTTGATTCTCCCGCCCCGGGCGTGAATAATACTCTTCCCTCGAAAACACGGGTGCATATCGTGATCGACCACCATGAGGATGGCAAACTTGCTGAATCGCCTGCACTATTTGTCGACAGCAGGCCAGGCATTGGGGCAACTGCCAGTATCCTCTCCCAGTATCTGCAGGAGCTGGATATCAGTGTTGACAAACAGGTTGCCACCGGTCTTCTCTATGGGATTCGGTCGGATACCCGCGATTTTTCCCGGAATGTCACTCCACAGGATCTGATTAACGCGGCCTTTCTCCTCCCCCTCACCGACAATTCACTTCTCGACCAGATTATGTCACCCTCGCTCTCTGAAGAAACGCTCGATATTCTCGGAACCGCGATCGCGAACAGGAAGATCCAGAGCGGGTATCTCTTCTCCAATGTCGGTTTTATCAGGAACAGGGATGCACTTCCCCAGGCAGCAGACCTCCTGATAACTCTTGAAGGTGTCAACACGGCGCTTATCTATGGCATCTCAGATGAAGCGATCATCATGTCAGCCCGGAACCGGGATGTCCGGCTCCATATCGGCAACGTTCTCAAGGAGGCATTTGGGACGATGGGGGAAGCAGGGGGGCACCCAACCATGGCCGCAGCCGTTATCCCCCTCTCTTTTTTCAGCCTCGCCAAATCCAAAGTGGATCTCCTCTCCCTTGTCACGGAACCACTCCTGGGCAGGTTTGCAAACATTGTCGGCCTTGAAAGCGAGGTCAGAAATGGAATTTGAGGAATGGGAGCCCTATTATCAGGAAATTCTTGAATATTTTGGTATCATAAGGGAGGATGATGAGAGGGCTGCCCGCATCCTCGCGTCCCTGATTGCGAAGGATGACTGCAGCCTCCTTTCATCCCTTTGCAGGGGCCGGATCGTCACTGTATGCGGAAATGCCCCCACCCTCCCTGATGAAACCGATCATATGGAAGGGAGCATCTTTGCAGCCGATGCAGCAGCTGGTGTCCTGTATGAGTCCGGTATACGGCCGGACGCAGTCTTTACTGACCTGGATGGGGCGGCAGAGTCCTTTCTTGAGATGAATCGAGAGGGAACGATTATGGTCATCCATGCCCATGGGGATAATATCCCTCTACTGCAGTACTGGGTTCCCCTTTTCCCTGGGCCAGTTGTCGGTACCACCCAGTCGCAGCCAGTCCTTCCTCTTCATAATTTTGGCGGTTTCTCTGATGGGGACCGTGCAGCATTCGCTGCCGATGCGCTCGGAGCAGAACGGATTGTTTTTGTGGGATTTGAACTAGACGACATGAACGTGGGTCCCATGAAGAGAGGAAAACTGATGTGGGCCCGTCGTCTTCTCCGGCTGATCGGATATGAATGCTGATGCAGTGATCATCGATGGGTACGTTGATGAACCCGCGTGTCTTGGGGTGCCCCCGTATATCTCTCCTTATGTACGAACGATAGCCGGGGTCTTAACAGCGCATGGAATCGAGCCGCGCTACGTTACCATCGACCAGGTCAGGGAGAATCCAAGCATTCTTACTCCCGTCCCCGGCGGCATTGCAATCATGATAGCCGGTGTGACGGTACCCGGCAAATACCTTGGAGGAACTCCCGCGACTCTCACTGAGATCCAGCAGATCGGAACACAGCTCAGGGGAATGAACCGGCTTATCACCGGTCCTGTCCTTTTTGGCTATTCGGGAGGTGGAGGCGAGCGGGCAGTCCGGAAGATGATCTCGGGGTTCGATCACCACCTTACCGGTTCACCTGCAGAATCCCTTGACGACTGGCTTTCTGGTGGAACAATACCTGGTAATCACTCCTATCAACGTTCTGATCCCTGGGCAGTAACCGGGAGTAGCATTATCCGTCAGCACCCTGCCTTCCCGCACATCATGTGCGAGGTCGAGACAGCCCGCGGATGTACACGTCAGGTGACTGGCGGTTGTTCCTTCTGCACCGAGCCATTCTACGGACATCCCCGTTATCGGACGATCGAGGGGATTTATCACGAAATATCAGCACTGTATGCTGCCGGAGCCCGGCATTTCCGCCTGGGAAGACAACCTGACCTTCTCACCTATGGTGCCGGCCAAGGGGAATTTCCGCGGCCACAGCCGGAACTTATCGGCAAACTGTTTCAGGCTATCCGGTCAGCCGCCCCCGGGCTGCAAACACTTCATATCGACAATATCAATCCGGGTACCCTTGCACGGCATCCGGAAGCAGGACGCAAGGCGCTCGAGGAGATTGTCCGGTACCATACTCCAGGGGATGTTGCTGCATTCGGCATGGAGACTGCTGATCCGATCGTAGTCAGGACGAACAATCTTAAAGCAGATCCTGATGAGGTGATGGAAGCGATCCGGATTGTAAACGAAGTCGGAGGAGATCGGAAGGAGGGCATACCCGATCTGCTTCCCGGCCTGAATTTTATTGCCGGACTTGCCGGAGAGACAAAAAGAACCTTTCTTTTGAATGAACAGTTCCTCGACCGCGTCCTCGCATCGGGGCTTCTGGTCAGACGCGTAAATATACGCCAGCTGATGCCGTTCGAAGGGACACAGGCTTATGACGATAACACTCTTGGGAAGCATACCTCCCAGTTCAGGGCATTCAAAGAGTATGTCCGGAAAAAATTTGATCTGCCAATGCTGAGGCAGGTGTACCCCATTGGCACGATCCTGCATAACGTTATCATCGAGGAAGAGGGAGCTCTCTCTTTCGGGCGGCAGATGGGATCCTATCCCATCCTTGTGGGAATACCCGTTCGTCTTAAGAGGCATACGGTCCTTGATACAGTGGTCGTGGACCACGGGATGCGATCCCTAACTGGTTTACCGGTACCCGTTCAGGTAAATCTCCTCCCCAGCACAGCTCTGAAATGGATACCTGGAATTGGTCCTGCTGCTGCTGCGAGGATTGTGGGAGCAAGGCCACTTCCGGGACTTGCCGCATTCCACGGGATAGCCGGAACAACCCCTGTCGATCACCTCCTTGCATTTACACGTCCTTCAGCTCAATAACCTTCATAATATCTGTTCGTGTCACGATGCCAAGGAGCTGGTCACCCTCCATCACTGGGATCCTACCAATATTATTCCCTGACATGATCCGGAGGGCATCGATAACGGGAGCACCTGGTGGGAGGGCAATCACTCCCCGGGTCATGATGTCCCGGACCAGCATTGCATCCCGATCAAGAGCAGGGATCTTGTGCACATCAGCAAGCGTCACCATCCCGGTTACATGGCCCTTCTCCTCAACCGGAAAACCAAGGTGTTTTGTTGAATACATCAGGTCAATCACTTCCCTGACCGGGAGATCCGGGGAGACTGTCAGCACACCGACTGCCATAATATCACTGACCTTGACATCTTTGAGGAGAAAATTGTACTTTATTGCCGTTGATTCCTGACTTGCCCCGATATAGATAAAGAATGCGATAAGGATCAGGATCGGATTCAGGATAACTACCCCGGCTATGCCGAAGAGTACCGCAAAGACTTTGCCAACGTCTGCCGCAATACGGGTAGCTTTCGGAAGTGACATCGACCGGGCCAGAAATGCACGGAGGACTCTTCCACCATCCATCGGGAAGGCAGGCAGGAGATTAAACGCAAACAGGAACACATTCAAGAGGCCCAGGTAGCCAAACATGAAGACGAATACTCCCGCTACAGGAGGATTGCCGGTATATGCTCCAGCAATATACGTGGCAGCAATGCAAAGGATACCCACAACCAGGCTTGTGAGGGGACCGATCGCAGCCATCGGCAGTTCTACCCTCGGATCAGGTGTCTCCTCCTCCATTGAAGATATTCCTCCAAAAATAAGCAGGGTGATGCCGTTTATTTTGATACCCTTGCTCCTGGCCAGGATGGAATGTGCCAGCTCGTGTATAAGGACACCGGAAAAAAGCCCGATCGAGACGATAACCCCGAGGATATAGGGCATGTATCCTGCAGAAATAATGCTCGTATCGATCGGGATCCGGAAGATCGTGCTGATCAAGTCCGTTGTCTGGAGGATCTGACTCCCGATGATCCAGGCAAAGAGGGGAATGATGAGGAGGAATGTCCAGTGCAGCTGGATGGGAATCCCATAAAAGGTCCCGATTTTCAGCGAGCCGTTCATAAAAGGAGTATATTTTTATGCGAATAGTATATATCATTCATTGATTAGGATGAAAAATCAGATTACCGAAATGTTCGATCGCAAGGTCTACACCGAGAAGAGTGTTTTTGTCGGTGAAGTGGAGGATGTCCTGATTGACGTCGAATCAAAGAAGATGGAATCGATCGTCGTGGGGAAGCTGAACCAGCAGCTGGTGGATATCAAGAATTACAAGGGACTGAAGATACCCTTCCGGATTATCAGGAGCATCGGGGACATTGTTCTCATCCGCCACCTGCCGGGTGCTTTCAGGGCTGAAGATATCTGATAACCAGCCAGGATTCGGATCCTCCCCTTCCGGGAGAATCCTGTCCGGTTTTTCTGGGATGCTTTCCTGCTGAATGGTCCCACGTATGAGAGTGCCAGCAAGTGCCCGGATGGAAGAATTTTATCGAATACGGGATTCATGATATGAAAAGGCGCGAAATATTCAGCAACCTGCTTTCTGTACCTCCTGTATTTGTGCGTCTTGACGGACGGGGATTTCACCGGGTAGCAGAAGAGTGGGGACTGATGCGGCCTTTCGACGACCGATTTGCCCGGGCTATGGCCCGTGTCAGCGAACAGCTTATCACCTCCAGTGGACTCTCCCCGGATCTCGCTTTTACCTTTTCTGATGAGATAAACCTCTATTTTTCACATGTTCCTTACTCAGGCAGAGTGGAGAAGATCGACTCGATAACCGCATCCTATGCTGCAAGTGCCCTGACAATCGAGATGTCATCCCCGTTTCCTGTTGCGTTTGATGCCCGGATCATCCAGGTAAGCCCCCACTATGCTCTCCAGTATCTCATCGACCGGCAGGCAGAGGCATGGAGGAATCATAGCAACTCATACTGTTATCAGACCCTGGTTGGAGAGGGAAAAGATTCCCATGAGGCCGCCCAGCTGTTAAAGGGCCTTTCCTCTTCTGAACTGCATGAGATGATGTTCTCACGGGGACTCAATCTCGCGAAAACCCCGGCATGGCAACGGCGTGGCATTTTCGTTTACAAGACTGCAAAAGAGATTGAAGGGTTCAACCCGGTCGAAAAAAAGATGGTAAAAACTATCCGTACCTCAGTCAAGTGTATCTCTGAACCGCCAGTCTTCTCCTCACCTGAAGGCCGTCTGTTTCTTTCCGGTTTGATCCGTGAACTTTGATATGCCGATCACTGCCTGGATACCTTCGATGTCCCAGTCTCTTTCGAGTTCAAATGATCCATTCATGGAGAACGAGGATCCTGGGGAGATCCTGATCGATCCCGCACGTACCTCCTCCTGGATTACGTCTTCCCATCTTCCCTGGAGAAGTGAGCATACTCGTTCATCATCTATGACAATGCCTGCCGTGATGTAATCCTCGACATTCAGATCCCTTTGCCGCCGCATCTCCTGAATTCGCCGGATCACTTCGCGGGCATACCCTTCTGCTTCAAGGTCAGGCGTGAGGGTGACATCCACATAGACTGTTCCCCGTTCCATAGGCGCCTGAAAGAGATTGGGGGGAAGTTCTTCTAGAAAGGCGACATAGCCGGGCTGGATCGGGTACACCCCGTCGCTTCCAGCAAGGGTCACCGTTTCACCCTTGTCAAGGGGTGACTTCAGGGCAGCGGCATCTGCGGACCTTATCAGTTCGCGCACTATCGGGGCATTCTTTCCAAATGCCGGGCCAAGGGCTTTCATCACTGGTTCGGCCTTCCATCCGATCCGGTCATATGTTCCACGGACTACGCGGACAGCCCGTGCATTTGCCCGATCTTTGCAGATTGATGAGAGTGATTCAAGAGCTGCGATGACATCGTCATCATCGGTAACGACCACGATCTCGGAGACCGGCCAGCGTAGTTTTCTCTTCCCTGCCTGCCGTGCATTGGCCGATGCCTCATCAAAAGAACGAACGATATCCATTGAATGTTCTATCACGGTGTCAACGAGGCTCTCGTCTCCCCCCCACCAGTCGGTCATGTGAATGCTCGGTGGATCTGACAATGTCCGGATATTCTGGTACATCATCTCGGTGATATGGGGAATAAATGGTGAAAGGAGCCCGCAAAGTCGCCGGATTACATAGTACATCGTCTCGTAGGCTGTAGCCTTTACCTCAGAGGTTCCCTCAAGCCACATTCTGGGCCTTACCAGCTGGACATACCACCGGGAAAGGTCTTCAAGGATGAACTGGATGAGTGCCCGGGTAGCCCGGTGGAGCTGACGCTCCATCATAGCTTTGCTGACGATAAGAGCACAGGAATTGATCCGGGAGATTATCCACCGATCCTCGGGCGCCATGGAACCCAGCCCTGAACGGAGAGCATCATCATCCCATGTCCCGTCTGCGGTGGTATATGGTTCATAATGGTCAAGGATCATATAGGGAAGGGGGAACCGGTAGACATTCCAGTAGATGTTGATCGCCCGGTTCACCGTCTTTACCCCCTCCCAGTTGAACTTGAGATCGTCCCATGGAGCACTTGAAGAGAGTACGTACAGACGCAAAACATCAACCCCTTGTGTCGTCACCACCTCGTCAGGGGTAACGACATTTCCGAGGCTTTTACTCATCTTCCTGCCTTCAGCATCCAGGGCGAAACCATGCATCAGCACACTCCGATAGGGGGAGCATCCGAATGCAATGGTACTGGCGCCAAGCTGGGAGTAGAACCATCCCCTGGTCTGATCCTGCCCCTCGGTGATAAAATCGGCCGGCCACAGGCGTTCAAATGCCTCTCTCTCTCCCGGAAACCTGAGGGTAGCCCACGAAGCGACTGCCGAATCAAACCATACGTCAAAGATGTCCTCGACCCTGCGCATTTCTCCGCCGCATTTACATGAGACCGCGATCTCATCGACAAAAGGACGATGAGGATCAGTGATGGATCTCCCGCTTGCCTCTTCGAGCTCACTGAAAGTGCCAAATACCCGGTGTGTCCCGCAGGATTTGCATTCCCATATCGGGATGGGGATGCCCCAGTACCGCTGTCGAGAAATACACCAGTCACGGGCTTCCTTGATCCAGTCATAAAAGCGTGCACTCCCTGCCCATTCAGGGTACCAGAGAACTTTTTCGACCTCGTCGAGCATCCGGTCCCTTATTGCGGATGCTTTCAGGAACCACTGTTCGGTGGCACGGAAGATGATTGGGGTTTTGCACCTCCAGCAGTGTCCATAACGGTGGGTCACGGACTCCCTGGCAAGGAGATGATGGCCGAGATCATGGAGGACAACAGGATCTGCCTCCTTGATGAACATCCCTTCCAGAGTCCCTGCTTCGCGTGTAAAACGCCCTGAGGCATCGACAGGACAGATGATTGGCAGATCCTCACGACATCCGAGGAGGTAGTCATCCCATCCATGTCCTGGTGCAATGTGCACCATCCCGGTATTTTCAAGAGTGACGAAATCAGCCGTGACAACCCGGTGCGCGATAGTGCGTTGGAGAGTCACCGTATCTTCAATTGGGGACGAATAGGTCAGTTCCGTCAGTTCGACACCGTTGATCTTTTCGATCAGCCGGTAGTCCTGATATCTGCCCTTCCGGAGCACTGATTCGACAAGATCCTCAGCCATCCAGAGAATCTCCTTTGCTCCGTCCCTGACCGCCTCGACACGGGCGTACACGATGTCGGGGTGGACTGCGACCGCCACATTCGCAGGAAGAGTCCAGGGGGTGGTCGTCCAGATGACAAGGTACTCATGGTCCTTTCCTGTCAGGGGAAACTTGACATAGATCGATGGATCGGTGACATCGGCGTAATCGACTTCAGAGTCAGCAATAGCGGTGGCACACCGTGGACACCAGTTGACCACCCGGTGACCCCGTTCGAGCATCCCCTCTTCGTCAGCGCGGGCAAGTGTCCACCATGCAGCCTCGATATATTCCGGCTTCATTGTCTGGTAGGGATCGGCAAAATCAAGCCAGATGCCAAGCGCTTCGAACTGCCTGCTCATCACTTCCATGTTGGCAGCGGCAAAAGTCCGGCATTTCTCGATAAAGTTCCCGATTCCGAATTGCTCGATATCTTTTTTTGAGACAAATCCGAGTTGCTGCTCGACTCTCACCTCGATAGGAAGCCCGTGCATGTCATAACCGGCGCGTGCAATAACATTTCTCCCGGTCATCCTGGTATAGCGGAGAATGCTGTCCTTGATGATCTTGTTCCAGGCCGTGCCGAGGTGAATGTTACCCGTCGTATAGGGAGGCCCGTCTACAAAGAAAAAGTCAGGGTCTGAAAGGTGGAGTTCTCGTGTCTTTTCAACGATCGCCTCTTCCAGCCAGAACTGGCGGATCGATTCCTCAATCTCGTTTGCATGGTAACTGCTGGTGACTTCCTTCAACGGGATCCCCCGAACGCTTGTAACAAACCCGCGACAACCTCTGCCTGCGCGTATATTCCAGAGATATTGTCCCCGCGACCACAAAGTATTTTCTTCAAAGATGTGCAGCGCTGTTAGGAGTACCGGGATGGATGAATATCCGTTTCTTATCGGTGGGGAGTGGCGGATCGGTGCCATCGACCCCCTAGAGATCTGTTTCCCCTACACGGGAGAACCTTTCGCGAAAGTTCACCAGGGTGTTGAACAGGATTGCCGGGATGCGATCTCCTGCGCTGCAGGATCGGTCCGGGTTGCACGAACTCTCCCTTCGGGAGAACGCAGCCGTATCCTGTCGGAACTTGCTGACCTCGTGAAGAGTAACACCCCTGAATTCGTGAAGATCCTGACCCTTGAAGGAGGGAAGACCCGTCAGGTTGCAGAACAGGAAGTGGCAAGGGCGTGCATCACACTCCGCATATCGGCAGAAGAGGCGAAAAGGATCAATGGGGAATTCCTTCCTCTCGATTGGACCCCTGATACGGAGGGGAGATTCGGGATCACAAGGCGCGTCTCTCTCGGCCCTGCATTGGCTATCATCCCGTTCAATTATCCGCTGAACCTTGCGTGCCATAAGATCGGGCCTGCCATCGCATCGGGAACACCCCTGGTGCTGAAGCCGGCTTCGGTGACGCCGGTCTCTTCGCTGATGCTTGGGAGGCTTGCACTAAAGGCTGGCCTTCCCCCGGATATGCTGAGTGTTGTCCCCTGTTCAGCGGCAAAGGCAGAAGCAATGGTCCGCGATCCCCGCATCGCGCTCCTCACCTTCACTGGCAGCCCTGAGGTGGGCTGGCACCTGAAGGAGATTGCAGGAAGAAAGAAGGTCCTTCTCGAACTCGGAGGAAATGCAGCGGTCATCGTTCATTCCGACGCGCAATTGCCCTATGCCGTGTCCCGTATCGTAAGCGGGGGATTTACCAATGCCGGGCAGGTCTGCATATCGGTCCAGAGAGTCTATATCGAGCAGTCTATCTACCGGAGTGCGGTGGCAATGATCCTTGACCGGATCGCTGCGCTGAAAACAGGCGACCCGAGAGATGCGGATACAGACGTGGGTCCTTTGATATCAACCGAATCTGCAATCAGAGCGGAGACCCTGGTTCAGGAGGCAGTGAAGGAAGGGGCAACACTTTTATACGGCGGAACAAGGAAAGGGGCTCTCTTCTCCCCGTCCGTGCTTGCCGCTACTACCCCCACGATGCAGGTCAACTGCGAAGAGATCTTTGCTCCGGTAATCACCCTTCACCAGTATACACGGTTCGAAGAAGCCCTCTCTGAAGTCAATATGAGTAAATTTGGTCTTCAGATGGGAGTATTCACCAATCATTTCCCCTTCATTCTCCAGGCCTTTGATGAGGCAGAAGTCGGGGGTGTAATCGTGAATGATATCCCCACCTTCAGGGTTGACCAGATGCCCTACGGGGGTATCAAGGCATCCGGGACCGGGAAAGAAGGTCCCCGCTACACGATCAGGGAGATGACCGAGGAAAAACTCCTTGTCATCAATCCGAAGGGGGGATTACCATAACCGGTGACTTCCCTGACAAGCGGCAAAAGGGCCATATGCCAGTCCAGATTGCCGTAATCGGACCTGGATCATGCAGTCCGGGTGAGGCAGTTGCTGCCGAACGGGTCGGGCGCTGCATCGCCCGGAAGGGAGCGATCCTGATCTGCGGGGGTCTTTCGGGGGTTATGGAGGCAGCCTGCCGGGGCGCAAGGGAAGAATCCGGAACCACTGTCGGGATTATTCCTGGTAATGTCGGAGAGAATCCCCATCTGTCATTTATAGTCAGATCCGGCCTTGGCCATGCAAGAAACATGGTCCTGATCCAGTCATCTGACGCTGTGGTTGCCATAGGAGGCAGATACGGAACACTTTCAGAGATCGCTGCAGCATTGAAGATGGGTATCACCGTTGCCGGATACCACACCTGGGAGATACCGGGGGTGATCAGCTGCGGCACCCCCGAAGAGGCAGTCAGGGAAGCGTGCTCCGCAGCTGCCCTGTACAGGAAGAATCGTACCCTCCAAGATCTCTGAGTGTCTCCCTGAAGTGTTCAGACCTGATGGCCTCGTGAAGTGTCCTTATCCTTGGATCAGTCATATCGTCAGTCCTGATAGCAAGCTCGTACCGCTCTTTTCCGATAGGAACGAAGGAGAGGCCAAGAGCACGGGCGGCAGAATACACGCACAGGCCGGCGTCAGCCTCCCCCTGCCTGACCGCAAGGGCAACCCCGATATGCGTGGTAAGTTCTCGTTCATAACCCCGAATCGATCCGGGATCAATCCCCTGTTTTCCCAGTTCATGATCAAGGAGCATACGGGTCCCTGAACCTTTCTGCCGGTTTACAAAGGTATGGGTGGAGAGGTCGGAGAGGGTAAGCCCGTCGCGGGAAGCGATTCCTTGTTCGCGCCCCGCAACACAGACAAGGGTGATGTCTTCTCCAGGCAGGTATTGCCTCAGATAAGGAAGGTTGTATTCACCGGAAGAATGGAGAAGGTGCATCGGCGCTGCATGGCAACTGCCCCTCTTCAACGCCAGGATTCCTCCCATACTGCCGGTATGGGAGGAGTGCAGCATGACGCCCTTCTGTTGGGTCAGCTCAAGCAGGTGATCGAGCACCGGATCATGGCTTCCGGAGATAAGAAGCGTTTTGTTCGCATCTGATTCCGGGATCATAAGGGTGACCTTTACCGATTCTCCTGCCTCATACCCTTCCTTATCGGGGGGAATGCGGAGAAATGCGTGTGCCCTCACACCGCTCATCTGGACGCCTGAACCTCGCGAGAGAGGGATTGCGATACAGCGTTCTTTAATCCGGCCTATTGCAAGCAGGACATATTCACAGGTTCCGATATCTGAATGGAGACTGAGAGCAAGGTCGGCCTGAATATCTTCTGTGTAAGGCGAAGAGAGCCCGTACTGTCGCAGGAGGGGTATCATGACTTCACGGATTACCGTCAGGGCAGAGAGGGGATAGCCAGGCATCCCGATGACCGGTTTTCCATCGATCGCTCCGATGATAGCGGGTTTACCGGGTTTTATTGCAATCCCATGCACAAGCACCTCTCCCATACTGGAAATAACATCGGCGGTATAATCCCTTGTTCCCGCTGAGGACCCGGCTGAAATTATCACAATATCATTTTCCGCAACAGCATGGCAAACCCTTTCAGAGATGATCTCAGGCTTATCAGGGGTAACCGGATATCGCCTGCATTCGGCACCAAGAGACCTGATCCACGCCGCAGCCATCACGGTATTGCTCTCTACGACCTGTCCCGGGGCAGGCCTTGTCCCTGATCTCACCAGTTCACTTCCCGTAGGGATCAGTCCCACCCTGGCAGTGAGGACTGGAACCTCAGATATCCCGTACGCTGCCAGAGCTCCAATCTCATGGGGCCGGATCTGGTGTGAAGAGGGAAGTATCATCTCCGATTCGGCAATATCCTCCCCGGCAGGACGGACATGCTGCCATGATGAAGCCGCTTTCCGGATTACAGCAGTATCTCCTTCAAAGGTAACATCCTCTATCATGACGACCGCATCGTACATGGGTGGGATCACATTCCCGGTGTTTACTCTTGCATAGTTCGTAAGGGTAACCGGACGCTGCTCGCTCGCATCCCACGTATCTTCATTCCTGACTGCAATACCATCCATTGCAGCGAGGACTGCTTCCGGAACTGAGTAGGATGCAAAAAGGGGGCGGGCAGTGATCCTGCCTACCGATTCTTCAAGAGGGATATCCAAAGAGATTCGACGGGAAGGAAATTTTTGTGAGATGATGTCAAGCACCTCCCGCAACGGCAGGACCGACAGGTAACGCTTTACCAGAGGATCACCTCCACCAATTCCCCTTCCTCCAACCCTTCAACCCCTGAGGGGACCCTGACAAGGCCGGCACTCCTGATAAGGGTATTGACAAGGCCGGATTTTCCAAATTCCGGGTATACCTTCCCTTCCAGGATCCGTACCCTGACATAATCCTCTCTTCCCCGTGTTGAAGGGATATTCTCCCCAAGCATCAGACGCCTCGTCAGCATCTCTTGGTCACCCTGTCCGGTCATTCCCATGAGAAGCGGTCTGGCAATCACCAGGAGAACGACAAAGGCAGATGCCGGATGTCCGGGAAGACCGATCACGGGTTTTTGTCCTGACCTCCCGATAATAGTCGGTTTGCCAGGAGCGATGGCTATCCCGTGAATAAGCACCTCTCCTGATTCCCGGATCAGGTCAGCAGTGAGGTCCCTGTCATCCTTCGAGCTGCCTCCTGAGATGATGACTGCATCACAGAGCAAGAGTGCCTTTTGGAGGATTTTTTGCAACAGGGAACGATCATCCTTTACAATCCCAAAATATTCGGGGATACATCCGGCTGACTGGAGGAATGCCCCGCACATCCAGCTGTTGATATCCCGCACCTGACTCCCGGTGGGAATCTCCCCCACCGGGATCAGTTCGTTTCCGGTTGATATCACACCTACTTTTGGTTTTCTTGTAACGGGTACCGTTGTCCTGCCGGCCGCAGCAAGTGCTGCAATCTGTCGGGATGACAACACAGTTCCCTGGGAAAGGATCACCTCACCTGCTTTGAAATCTTCTCCCTGAAGGACGATATTTTCTCCCGGTGCAGCCGGCCGTTTTACCAGTACATCGTTCCCGATCGATTCGGTATATTCAATCATTACGACCGCATCTCCCCCGACGGGAACCGGGCCACCTGTCGGGACATAAAGAACGCTGTCAGAGGGGAGTGTTTTTACTCCTTCCGTTCCCATTGCAGCACGTCCGGAGAGATTGAACAGGGCCGGCAGGGATTCCGACGCCCCCGTGGTGTCCCGGAATCTGACAGCGTATCCATCGACCGATGATCGGGTGAATCCTGGGATATCAATGTCTGCCGTGACATCGGTAGAAAGAACGCGGCCGAATGCAGCATTGAGCGGGATCTCTTCCGAGGACAGGCGGATAGCGAGGCTCCGTGCCGTGTTGACTGCTTCTTCAACTGGTACTGTTGTCAGAAAAAGGCTCATTTGAAGCAGCCCAGCTGGCAGGCCCGGATTTTTATTCCGTGAGTGTTGCAGAACCGTGCAATGTCGGTCTTGGAGACCCCGTATTTTTCAGAAATAGCAAATGCTTCCGGGCATTTAATCTCCTTGTCGATCCCCTCTCTCTCGAAAATTGACCGTATTTTCTCTTCGTCCATAGTAACAATAGTATGTTTCCAAAGAAATAGGGTTTACCATGTCTGTCTCTTGTAAAGGAGGTGTCTTCTGAAGATAGCGCTCGTCCATTCCCGACTCGATCCCGCGGGAACGACAATTCAGACTTGCCTGGAAGATTTACTGACAGAGGCTGGTCATAAGCGCCCTTATCCGCTAGAAGAGCATGATTTGATTATTCATGAATCAAATTCCCGCCTGATCTGCCTTGACCATCTTGACAGGGACCTTGATTGTGATCTCATCATATTCCTCTCCAGGCATTCATCAGAACATCCCCGCCCAGTCCTGACCGTGCATGTCACCGGGAATATCGCGGATGCCGGCCTCGGCGGGTTCGCCAAGTCACTTGCTGTTGCTTCACCTGAATGGATGCATGCCGTGCTCGGCAATCTGAAGAAAAATGCCCCTGAAGGATACTACATCACATACGAAGTTACCCACCATGGCCCGACTGAGCTGGCGACACCTTCGTTCTTTGTTGAGATAGGGAGTACGGAGAAGGAATGGACCGATATGAGGGCTGGGTATGCGGTAGCTCGGAGTGTCCTGGAGGCATATCCGCATGAGACGATAAACGTATTAGGGCTTGGCGGCTCTCATTATGCACGCAGAGAGACAGAGATTGCCCTCCAGTCCAGAACGGCGTTTGGCCATATCGTTCACAGCAGGTATGTTCAGTGCCTCGATCCTTCAATGATTGCTGGCCTCATAGAGAAAAGCCAGGCAAAAGCCGTGTATATCGATAAAAAAGCCGTCGATCCTTCCGGAATGCACCATCTCTCGATTGTGCTAGCGAATCTTGGTATTCCCCGCCTTTCAGAACGTCAGCTCCTCCAGTTACGAGATATTTCCTGGTTTACCTGGGAAGAGATCCAGCGAGTGGCAGAGGAAATATCTCCCAGGGCCTGGATTGATATCTCTCCCCGTTTAAAAGACGGGATACCGAACGTTATCAGACTCCCGGAGGATCTTTTTTATGAAACAATCCGGATCAATCCCACTGGTCTGAAAGAGGGAGCAGGAAATCTTCCGGTGGCCATCCTCTCGTCAAAAGGATCTGCAGTGTTGCCGATATTCATAACAACGGAGGAGAACACGGAGCGAATACTACATGATTTAATAAGCTTATGCGTTACACTGATATGTAGTGGAGAAACCACGGCGGTTGACGGGGATCAGCTGATCATCAGCAGGACACGGTTTGACCCGGAAAAAGCGCGCATTCTGGGCATCCCAAAGGGCCCCTTGTACGGAGAACTGCTGAATGGCAGAACAGTGCGAATCAACGGCCGTGAAATCACATCGGACATGGTTCAAACCAGGACAACAACATGCATCCGAATCCCGGGATTGGAGAGACTGATATGAGATCGATCGTCGAAGAAGCTTTGACCAAGGTGAGTACTGAGCCTGCAAAAGTCCTTTCTGAAAATGAGGAACTTGACCAGATTCTAAAAGAGCTCAAAACCGAGATTACGGTCATCGGTTGCGGAGGGAGCGGGTCAAATACCATCACAAGGATGAAGGAGGAGGGTATCCACGGGGCAAGCCTGATTGCAATGAACACCGATGCCCAGCACCTTGCAAGGACTCTTGCGGATCACCGGATCCTCATTGGAAGGCAACGAACAAGGGGCCTCGGTGCCGGATCCATCCCCCAGATCGGAGAGGAGGCAGCGCTCGAGAATGAACAGGATATAAAGAAAATTGTATCAGGCAGCGACATGGTCTTCATCACGGTAGGACTTGGGGGTGGCACGGGAACGGGCGCTGCCCCGATCGTTGCCAAGGCTGCAAGGGATGAGGGAGCGCTCACCATTGCGGTGGTAACCCTTCCTTTCACGGCTGAGGGGGCGATCCGGATGGAAAATGCTGAAGCAGGTCTCGAACGACTGCGCGATGTGGCCGATACCGTTATCGTCGTGCCGAATGACCGGCTTCTGGAAGTCGTCCCACGCCTCCCCCTGTATGCCGCTTTTAAAGTTGCTGATGAAGTCCTGATGCGTGCAGTGAAAGGGATCACGGAACTTATCACCATGCCCGGGCTTGTGAACCTTGATTTTGCTGATGTCCGTACTGTAATGGAACGGGGCGGAGTGGCCATGATCGGGGTGGGGGAGAGTGACAGCGAAGATAAAGCAGCAGATTCGGTGAAAAAGGCTATCCGCTCTCCCCTGCTTGATGTCGATATCTCGGGTGCCACCGCTGCGCTCGTGAACGTGATTGGAGGGCCTGATATGACCATGTCAGAGGCTGAAGGAGTCATCCAGGAAGTGTACGATCGTATCGATCCGGGCGCGCGTATTATCTGGGGGGCTCAGGTTGATCCTTCTATGCAGAGCAAGATGAGGACCATGCTGGTAGTAACCGGTGTACGGTCGCCACAAATATATGGGAGAAACGAGAAGATAACCCCCAAAGTTCAGAAGCAGTTTGAAATCGACTTTCTGAAGTGATACCCCATGGAAATAGCAAAGCCCGACATAAAATTTGACGTGAATGAGGAACTGTTCAGGAAGTACTGGCGGATCCTCAAGCTGGCGAGAACCCCGACGAAAGAGGAGTTCAGGAAGATTGCACTGGTTGCGGCCGCTGGTGTTCTGATCGTCGGTCTTATTGGATTTCTGATCTATATCGGCATGATCCCTCTGTCCTGATTGCTATGGAAGAGTACACCAACCGTATTTTTGCCATCAAGACCACATCCAAGCAGGAACGCACGGTCGCCGACAATATCAGGAAAGCCATTGATACTGGGGCGACTGATGTGAAGGTCACTGCCATTATCGTTCCTGATGAGTTGAAGGGATATGTACTTGTCGAGACTCCTGAAAGTCTTGCACGGATCGAACAGCTGGCAGAGAAGGTTGCTCATGCGCGCACTGTGGTGAGGGGTGAGACGACATTTGAGGAGGTTGCGCACTTCCTCGTACCGAAACCAGTAGTCAGCGGTATCTCTGAAGGGACCATTGTTGAGCTCATCGCTGGACCCTTCAAAGGTGAGAAGGCAGTCGTAAAACGAATAGATGCCGGCAAAGAAGAGATCACGGTCGAGCTCTACGAAAGTGTTCTGCCCATCCCCATCACGGTCAGAGGGGACAATGTCCGCGTGGTCGACCGCGGGGAAAGTGCATAGATCCTCCCATCATCTTAAGGCTATAACCTTTAAGTCTTCACGAGTATAACTTTTTTAACCCACGCTGAAACCGTTTCAGCGGGACAGCATGGTGATACCATGGCAGACGTGGTCGAGGTATTAGTATCCGGAGGCAAGGCGACCGCAGGTCCGCCGATCGGACCCGCACTCGGACCACTCGGTATTAACGTGAAGGCAGTTGTCGATGAGATCAACAAGAAGACCTCTGAATTCAACGGCATGCAGGTGCCGGTGAAGATCGAAGTCGATGACAAGAAGAACTTCACGGTCACCGTGGGAATTCCGCCCACGACGGCTCTCATCAAAAAAGAGGTTCATATCGAGAAAGGATCCCCCGAACCCAACCTGAAAGTGGTTGGCGACTTGCCGATGCAGGCCGCGGTCAGAATCGCCCGGATGAAAGCAGGCGACATGCTCTCTTACGATCTCAAGAATGCGGTCAAGGAAGTTGTCGGAACCTGTGTTTCGATGGGTGTGAACGTTGAAGGCAAACGCCCCAAGGAGATTCTTGCGGCGATTGATGCCGGAACGTATGACTCGGTTCTTGCTCAGTAACGAATTGGCTTACAACCCATAGAAGATCACAAGTGGTCGAGGACTATGGAGGAACCATATGGTAGAAAGGGCCAGAATTTTGGAGGCCGTAAAAGCGGCCATTGAAAAGGCGCCGGAACGGAAGTTCTCTGAGAGTGTGGATATCACCATCAATCTCAAGAATATCGATATGGCGCAGCCGAAGAACCGTATCGATGAGACGATTCTTCTTCCCCATGGCACGGGAAAGACCGTGGGGATTGCGGTTCTTGGCAAGGGTGACATAACCACTCAGGCACGCGAAGCAGGAGTGGACCTGATCATCGGCCCGGAAGAGATCGAACGCCTTGGAGGCGAACCACGTGAAGCAAGGCAGGTTGCAGGAAAGTACCGCTTCTTCCTTGCAGATACCGGGGTTATGCCACAGGTCGGCCGATTCCTTGGACCCCGTCTCGGGCCAAGAGGCCGGATGCCGACCCCAATCCCTGGCGGAACCGACATTAGGCCGATGGTGGAACGTCTTCGGAAATCTGTAAAGGTACGAACGAAAGATAAAAAGACGTTCCATGTGAAAGTCGGGTCGACGCAGATGCCCCCTGAACAGATTGCAGAAAATATCGATGCGGTCCTGAAGAAAATCGAGGGAGTGCTCGAGCAGGGATCGATGAACATCAGGTCGGTCTTTGTCAAGACCACCATGGGTCCTGCGGAGAGGCTGTTATAATGGCGCTGTACACCCATCACCTTCCGGCATGGAAGCGGAAAGAGGTCGAAGAGATAAAGGCCGATATTGGGAAGTACGCACTGACAGGTCTTGTCGATATGTATGGTATACCCGCATCCCAGCTCCAGCAGATTCGGCGAAATCTGAAAGGATCAGCAAAGCTCAAAATGACCAGGAACACCCTGATCGAGCACGCATTCCAGGAGATGGGCGGGGATGTAAAAGCCCTTGGGGATTTTATCTCCGGACATTCTGCAATCATCTTCACCAATGAAAATCCGTTCAAGTTGTTCAAGAAGCTCGAAAAGACGAAAACCAAGATGGCGGCAAAGCCTGGCGAGAAGGCTCCTGAAGATATCATTGTTGAGAAGGGACCGACCAGTTTCAGGCCTGGACCGATCGTTGGCGAGCTGCAACAGGCGGGTATTCCGGCAGCAATCGAAGCCGGCAAGGTGAAGATCCGCGAGACCAAAACGGTCGTGCGGAAAGGTGAGGTGATCAGTGCCAAGCTCGCTGATGTCTTATCCAAACTCGATGTCAAACCGATGGACGTCGGGCTGATTCTGCAGGCTGCATTCTTTGAAGGCAGTGTGTACGAACCGTCAGTTCTTGCGATTGATGAGGATATGATCATCGGGCAGATCGCCCTTGCAGGACAGCAGGCTTTCAACCTGTCGGTCAATGCCGTGATTCCCACAAAGGAGACCATGGCACCGATCATTGGCCGGGCTGTCAGGGAAGCCCGGGGGCTTGCGGTTGAGGCAAGCGTCTACGAAAAAGACGTGATTGATGGTATCATTGGAAAAGCGCACAGGGAAAGTGCCGCCCTCCAGACTCTGGTAGGGGGATCCTGAACAATTCGAGAGTAGGTGATAAAAGATGGAATATATCTACGCAGCGCTTCTCCTGCACAAGGCAGGAAAGCCGATCAAGGAAGAGAGTATAAAAGCGGTCCTTACCGCTGCCGGTATCGCTGTTGACGACGCCCGAATCAAGGCCCTGGTAGCAGCCCTCGATGGAGTGAATATCGAAGAGGCTATCAGCAAGGCTGCCGTTGCCCCGGTAGCTGTTGCAGCGGCTCCGGCTGCTGCTGCAGCCGCTCCTGCTGCAACTGCACAGGCTGCCGCAGCCCCGGCTCCGGAAGACAAGAAGGAAGAAGAAGAGAGCGGCATGGCAGGGCTCGGTGCCCTGTTCGGCTGAAACACCTTTTTTACAATGAAAATGCCTCAGGCATTTTCACACTTTCTGCTCGAATGAACGACGTTCATGGATTGTTCGAATGACAGTCACTTCGTGATTTTCATAAATTATGCCCGCATCCCGACATCGGGGCTCATAGGCGGTACCAATGAAAATGCCTCCGGCATTATCATCTCTTGTGTATCTCCCTCAGGGGACTTCTGTAATTCTCCAAATCCCTGTCAATCCTTCAGATATCCATTAAGGCTACCTGATTCTGTTTTTAAATATCCCCCGATTCCGTGAGAAGGGATCCCTGACGTAGCCTTTCGGGGAAATGATGAGGTATCGCCTGATGTTCCGTACGTAATCTCAATAGCTCCGGGTATCTGGTGCTCATATTGCCAGCTGGTTCCAGGGAGGGAATAGGGTGAGGGGAGGAAGGAGAGGAAGGATTCAAGAGAGGGAATGCACCAGGTTGGCAGTTTCGAGGAGACCCTTACATTCCGGGCAAAACCAGCGTTTTTTACGCTCGAGATCGTCAAGGGTCAGGGGGTTGTGCATGATACATTCCGGCGTCATGCAATGATCCAGGCCGAAGAGGTGCCCTATCTCATGGGCACTCTCCTTTACTGTCCGGTCAATAAGGTCATCCTCGTCACCGTCTCTCCCATAGAACTCATTGGTCAGCCGTGCTGTGGACACGACTGCTGCCCCTGCAGAAGGACGGGCCAGGCCGAACAATGAAGTGGTTCCGGTGGAAAATATGTCGTTCCCAGTGACTACCAGGATAAGGTGCCTGATACCCTGGCGTTGCTTGAACATATCGATCGTATCCAGAAGGACACTGGCATCTGTCTGATGACGGGATCCCACATACCCGTTCAGGATGAGTGGATTTGCACATACCCTCGTGGGAATTTCAAGCACTCCTGATACCATACGCATGACTGGGAGCTCGAGGCCTGCAGGTGCTCCGGAATCCCAAAAAATAAGGAGATCCATCACCAATATACTCTGAATGGGCACTGATAAACATATTGAACGCTGTATCGGGGTCTATATTGTGTCCTGTTACCATTCAGCAGCTGAGGTGGGGGTAGGATCCAATTTTACAGCCGCTGAGATACTCAGTAAATCAGGTGTTCACGTATTCTGCACCGACATTGTACCTCCCCGACAGTCTTCCCATGTCCCGTTCCTTATTGATGACATCTTCTCCCCGGATATCCGTCTGTATGAAGGTATTGATCTGATATATTCGATCCGTCCCGGAGAAGAGATGGTACCCCCCCTGATCCGGCTTGCAGAAGGAATCGATGTCGATCTCCTCATCTATCATCTTGGATTTGAAGGGTATGGCAGGGGTGGTGAAATAATCGAATGCGGAGTTCCCCTTCACCGGTATCATACACGTCAGAACCCGTCAAAGAGAGTTTTTTGAGTACGTTTTTCCTCCGGTTTCTCATCGCCGGATGCATTTTTCCCGTCTTTTCGCATTTCACTGGGGGGTTCACTGCCAGGAAGAGGAGATTTCGGCAGCCCCTTCGTATCCTGTCCGGGAGCAGGCTCGTTGGGTGGGATCGGCAGCGGCCCTGCACTTCTCCCCACTACAGCTGAAGGTTCAGACTCTTTTTTTCCCTTCAATTTTCCGGCTTTTACGCGTTCTCTCTCCTTTACCCGCTCCTCATCTATCAGATTTTTTACCACTTTCTGTGATCTGGGCTTATCATGGATCAGGAGGTTTAACTCATCGGCATCAAGAGAGAACGCCCGGGCGAATTCCAGGGGGTCGCGATCGGCCAGGAGGGAAAACGGTGTCAGGTAGGAATCGCGGAGCGTATATTGGGAGAGATGAAGAGATTTGCCAATCTTTGCAAGCATCGCGGTACGAACCATGTTCTGCTTCCGGTAACTGCCTATCTTTCTCCATCGTTCGGGAGAGGTTATACGTGCATGTATCCCCTTCCCCCCTGCCGATTCAGATACCCCGAGAACCATCAGAGCAGTAGCATATCGCCAGAGGGTATGATATTGCTGGCGATACGTCAGCCCTATGTATTCATCGGCACGAATCAGGTAATGGTACGCCTGAAAATAACGGTTCATTTCCTTGATATGCCCGATGTTTGATTCGATCCACTGGGCGATTGTATCCGGGGTTTCATCAACTTCGTATACTATCTGCATCAGCTTCTGTGGTTTGGCAGATCCATAGACTGCGCTGATCAGGTCAAAGACCGATGCCCGCTCATCCTTCCGGGAGGTAGATACCTCTTTATCCCCAATCGAAGAGCGTCCTATTGCCGCAGCTTCAAGCATATTGATGGCTGCTCTCATATCGCCGTTTGCTGACTCTGCAATAATCCTCAGGGAATCTTCGCTGCACTTGAGACCTTCTGCACTACAGATGTACCTGAGCCTTGGGATGATTGACCGTGCAGGGAGAGCGCGGAACTGGACTTGTTCGGCATGTGACCTGATCTCCGGGGTCACCTGGTAGAGCTCATTGACAATGAGGATCAGCGGCTGACGTGTATCTCTCATCACGTCAAGAATTGCACGTGCTCCACCCCGGTCTGCCGTACCGTGAAGATTATCGGCTTCATCGAGCAGGATCAATTTTCGTGACGCACCGATAAGGCTCCCTGTGACACTACCGGCACCGGCAACCTTTTTGATGATATCTCTCGTCCGCTGGTCACTGGCATTCAGCTCAATGACCTCCCAGGAAAAATCTGCTGCCAGAGCGTAGACACTCGAGGTTTTTCCTGTCCCCGGTTTTCCATAGAGAAGCAGCGGTTTGCTTGAAAACGTCCAGGAACGGGCCCACTCTGCCATGAGCTGTAATGCAGTGCTGTTCCCGACCACGTCTGCCAGGTGCTTCGGGCGGTACTTTGATGCCCAGTCCATGCCTAACTTTCATCTGTGTATCAAATAAATTATCTCTGATGATGCCCCATTTGATCAGTACCAAGCGGAATATGTGTGTTCTATGGTTTTGAATGGCTGCTCCACAGCAAAGATTGCAACTGCCGTACGTGAATATGAAGGGGTCAAGCGGAAGAGATCAATCGGCGAGATGGTTCGGGCAATACGGATCGATGCCCCGAATGTGATCGCTTCATTCGGCGAAGATGCAGCCGTCATTGAGCATGGCCAAGATGTTCTTCTCCTTGCCGCCGACGGGATTTGGAGCCGCCTGATGGAGGCGGATCCCTACTGGGCCGGGTATTGTTCAGTTCTTGTAAATATCCATGATATTGCCGCCATGGGAGGACGACCGATCGCGATGGTTGATGTTTTCTCCATCTCTGATCCACGAATCAGGGACGACGTGCTTGATGGAATGCATGCAGCATCGTACCAGTTTGGCGTCCCAATCGTGGGAGGACACCTGCATCCTGATACCCCTTATAGTGTGATCGATGTCGCCATCCTGGGTACTGCTGCCCGCGATGCGGTCATATACAGTCATACTGCCAATACTGGCGATGTTGTCATCATTGCCATCGATCTCGATGGAAGAATCCATCCATCCTGTGCTCTCAACTGGGATTCTGTTACGATGAAGTCTGGAGAAAAGGTCCGTGCACAGATTCAGGTTCTTGAACAGCTGGGGAGAGAACACCTCGTCACAGCCGGAAAAGATATCAGCAATCCCGGAATTATCGGGACGCTTGGGATGCTCCTGGAAGTCAGTGAAAAAGGAGCCCGGATCGATCTCGACCATATACCGAGACCAGATCTCAATACCCATAGTCTTACTTTCGAGCAATGGATACGGTGTTATCCCGGTATGGGTTTTGTCCTGACAGCACGGCCGGAACATGAAAAAGAGATTACCCGGATATTTTCTGAGGTGGGAATGACAGCTCACTCGGTGGGTGTGGTGAATTCCAGTCGTGAACTGACCATATCATATGAGGGAGAGGACACAACCGTGTTTGACTTTTCCAGAAATGGTGTTATGCACCTCTTTTCCGATACCCCATCATGTCCCTGAAGATCATCGGAATTGGTGCAGGTGAAGAAGAAGGGAAGGTTGTTGACAGCATTGCAGGGAAGAGTGTTTCCAGCCGGATCGTGGTGTATACAACACCGCGAAAGGGGGCAGAATGCTCGTCTCAGGGACTTGCAGTCCGGGAAAGTCATGATCCCGGCATTGCCCTTGTTCAGGATCTTGCTGAAGGGAGGATCGATGCTGCCATCCGTGGTACACTGCCGGCGAACACTACCCTTCTCGCCCTAAAAAGAGCCTTTGGCGTGGATCACCTGGAGCGTGCTGCACTCCTTGAGACCACCGATCATCACCGGTTCCTCCTGGCCCCGGTAGGAGTAGATGAAGGATGGTCCATCGCAGAGAAGGTGACTCTTGCCCTTAAGGCGAAGGAGCTGGCAAAAAAATTCAGACTTCCGACAAAAATTGGTATTCTTTCAGGAGGACGGATGGGTGATCTTGGCCGGCATCACAATGTCGACCGGAGTCTTGCCGATGCTGAGCTCGTCGCACGGCTGTCCGGAGGAGTACACTTTGAGATCCTGATAGAGGATGCGATCCAGGAGTGTGGGGTAATCATCGCTCCAGATGGTATTTCGGGCAATTTTATCTTTCGCACGCTTACCTTTCTCGGATCGGGGCATGGACATGGCGCACCAGTTATGAATATCGATAAAATCTTCGTTGATACTTCGCGCGCTACACCGCACTATGCACATGCGATCAGACTGGCAGAATGTCTTTTAAAGTAAATTCATACAGATACTGCCCGTTTTTATATGAAAATGCCTCCGGCATTTTCATCTTTTATGCTTGTGGCCCTCAACGGGAATCATGTTATTTTTTCATTCAGAACGTAGACGGATTTTAACCGGATGAAGGATATTGTACATTCGTTTTTTCAGAACAGGTCAAAGTGGTTCCCGATAGGCTATTTAAGGGATATCTGGTCTTAATTCACGAAATGTTTAAATATTTCCTGATATATCTTGTCATGAGGTAAAATAATGGCAGATTTACCTATTGCTGCAGTTGTGAGAATCGCAAAGAAGAATGGTGCTGAGAGAGTAGGTTCCGATGCAGCTGCCGCCCTTGTGGCGAAGGCGGAAGAGTACATCGCGAACCTGACCAAGGAAGCAAACAGACTTGCTATCCATGCGGGAAGAAAAACAATCAAGGAAGAAGATGTAGATCTTGCGGTAAAGTCCGCATAACTCCATCAATTCCTTCACGGACAGTAAACGAACAAACAGCAGCAATCAAAACCAAGGTGGCACATCTTCTTTTCGCTCAGTATTACTAACCAAGCAGTACACCTATCCCGGTTGCTTTTTTCCAATATATTCACATTATAGAATAATTCGGTTTAATTCGTCAGAAATAATGCCGTGCATAGGTGAAGGGCGTACGAATTTTTAGGATGGAGAAAAAGCTGGTACTACCCTCGTATGAGGGGCTGGGGAGTAATTTGACCATTGAAAAGCCGGATACAGTCGAATTAACCAGGGGGGAAACTACCATAAAAGGCGGATCTGATAACCAGTCCTCCTTACTCATTTTTTATCGGACGCATCCGGTTCCGGAAGGTTCGGTACCGGACGATGATTCCAATGCCGATCTCAGCAACAGGATTGGATCGGATTTCAATTCATTAATTGGGTTGCTCAGTCATGAAGAACCTGATATAAGGATCACTGCCGCGAGAACTCTTGGCAAGCAGGGAGATCCCAATGCGATTGAGCCGTTATTCAAGGCCTGCATGGATGAAAATTGTGGAGTGAAATCTGCCGCAAGAGATGCATTGGCGCTTATTGTCGCACAAATGCACATTCACAAATGAAACGGCTCCGGAAACCAGAGCAACACGTATCAGAAGAGCCCTTTTGTACTCGGGACATCATCTCTTCCCGGGACTATTGTAACAGCCTCTCCAAGTGCAATACCGAATGCTTTGAACACAGCTTCCATCTGATGATGATCATTCCTCCCATGAAAGAGGATATGGGCATTCAGGCCCGCTTTCCCGCAAAGACTCTGAAAGAAATGTTCAAAGCTGTCTCGTTCGATGGAGCCCAGTGCCGGATGTGATAGACCTCCCTGAAAAACAAGAAATCCTCTTCCGCTGCAGTCAAGGGCAACTGTTGCAAGTGCTTCATCCATGGGAACGATGGCATGAGCAAACCTTTTGATGCCCCGACCCTCTCCAATCGTCTTTTTGATCGCCTCTCCAAGGACCAGGCCAACATCCTCTACCGTGTGATGTGAATCTACTTCAAGGTCTCCGGCAGCCGTGCATTCGAGGTCAAACCTGCCATGGCGGACCATTGCCTCAAGCATATGATCGAGGAACGGCAGGCCGGTTCCTGCCTGGACTTTACCTGACCCATCCAGATCAAGTACTATATTGATGCTCGTCTCCTTTGTCCTGCGTGATACCTCAGTCCTCCTCATCGGCAACCTCCAGGGCTTCGCGCAGGGAGAGCATCCCTGAATAGAGCGCTGATCCCAATACTACTCCATATGCCCCGATCTCTTTTAATACTCTCACATCGTTACTGCTTGAGATGCCCCCTGCCACAATTACCGGTATCCCGACCGATTCGATGAGGTGTCTGACCGGTGGAAGCCTTATGCCACGCTGGAGTCCTTCGACATCGACATTGGTATAGAGCAGTGTTCCGGCACCCTTCTCCTCAAAAATCCGTGCCCACCATATGTAATCGCCCTCAGTACGGTCCCAGCCGTCGATAGTAATCAATCCCCCCCTGGCATCGACTCCGGCGATAATTCTGCTTCGACCATAGTGATCAGCAAGGTCAGTAAGAACGCCGGGATCTTTTACCGCCAGGGTCCCGATGATAACACGGTCAACTCCTGCATCCAGCCACCCAGCCGCGTCCTCAAATGAGCGAATGCCACCCCCCAGCTGAATCGTCACCCCGGTATTCCGGATAATCTCCCTGATCAGGGGAAGGTTTGCGGCAGAGTTGCCAAATGCCCCATCAAGATTTACAACATGGAGCTGACGGGCGCCGTCATTGATCCATCGCAGGGCACATTCGATTGGCCGGCCAAAGGAGGTAGCGGTGTCCCTTCTCCCTTGCACGAGCTGGACGCACCTGCCCGAGAGTATGTCAACAGCGGGAAATATCTTCATATCAGCGAATCATCCGCTCGATGGACATGACAAGGATATCTCTTGCACCCGCCCGTTTCAGACGGTTGATTAAGCGATATACCCGATCCTCGCTCACAACTGCATGAACCGCAACAAGATCATCAGATGAAGCAACCTCCATGACCGTCGGGCCGGAGAGACCGGGAAGCACATTGGTTATTTCTTCGAGGCAGGAACGTTTTGCATTCATCATCAGATAGCACTGCCCCCGCGCCCTGACGACGCTCTCAAGGGCAAGCACCACTTCATCGATCTTATCAGACTTGGACACCAGCGAATCGCGGTTTCCAATAAGGATGGTACTGGTGTCAAGCACCTTCCTGATCACACGCAGCCTGTTGGACCTGAGGGTGTCTCCGGAGCTTGAGAGATCAAGGATGGCATCTGCAATACCAAGATAAGGCGTCACTTCACAGGCACCACCAACAGGGACAACGGTGATGGGTATCTTCTCGCCCCTGAAGAGATTTTCGGTGATTATGGGGAATTCTGTCGCGATTTTTCGCCCGGCAAGGTCTTGAATCTTCCTCGCATGGTCCTCCTCTTTTACTGCGACCACGAGAGTGGCATTCCCGAATCGCAGGTCCAGCAGCTCATCGACCTCAGCCTGTCTTTCGCACACCATGTCCCTTCCGGTAATTCCAAGATCTGCAGCCCCGTTTGCAACGTATTCGGGGATGTCAATGGGACGCGCAAAAAGCACCTCGATATGGGGATCAGGTGTCCTCGATATCAGCTTCCGTTCTTCCCTGTCGAGCAGGTGGATCCCACTCTTCTCCATAAGGTCCTTTACCGGCGTGGCTATCCGTCCTTTATTCGGTATCGCAAGCCGCACCTTGGATGAAAGTTCCGATGACAGGATTGTTCTCCTCTTGTCTGATTGGTCAGAAGGTCCTAACTTCCCCATGGATAATCTTTTCAGTGATGCAGGTTATGTTTGCCAGCCCTGAGTCAATCACACCCTCAATGTCCCGGCTGATTTCACTCACGTGGAACTCCTCCCTTGGCAGGACCTGTATGCTCGCAACAAGAGGCTGGTCGATGGGATGCCCTATCTGCGAGAGGAGCCGGATATAGACCTCTTCAATCCCGTCAACTTCTTTTACACATTCTTTTGCGAGCATGGTCGCGAGGATATTGTAAATCTTTCCGATGTGGTTGATCGGATTTTTTCCGCTCGTCGCCTCCATGCTCATCGGACGATTCGGAGTGATCAGCCCGTTGCACCGGTTCCCGCGTCCAACGGAACCGTCGTCTCCCATCTCGGCAGAGGTGCCCGTTACCGTTAAGAACACACTTCCCGTATCGATATCATCGGCCGTATTGACCTGGACGCTCACTTTTCTGGAGGTGATTTTCCTGGCCACCTTTTCGGCGTGCTCTTTGAGAATGTCCTTATATTCGATATACTGGGAGAGGCCGCTGCAGTAGCGGTCAACCATTGCTGAAGCAATAGTGAGGGTGATCGTATCTCCGGCGCGAAGGCCCATGATCTTGATGTCCTGCCCTATCGCTGGGTATCGTGCCCGAAGGGTCGTATCGATATAATCTGAGAGTCCGAGGACAATGGTCTCTGTTTCAGAGAATGGAGCATGACCCACCCCAAATGACGTATCATTGGCACGTGGTGCAGTCCCCTGGCAGGGCTTGAAGACATCCCGGAGATCGGTGGACCCGGTCCCCAGTCTGCAGTCGATCGTGATATCGCGCTCAAGATTGAGGTTGGTAAGGGTAGTCCTGAAGTACTTTCGCGCCGTCTCCAAAGCGATTGCATCAGTGGGAATATTGATGCCATTGAACTGCCGGGTAGCACGGCCATCGATAAGCATATAAATCGGCCTTATGACTTTCCCCCCTCCGTATTTTGGTATCGATTCGCCGGCAACGATCTCACCCTGGTCGGTATTATGGTGGAGCACCGCGCCACATTCTTCAAGATATGCAAGGGACAAAGCCCTACTGATGGCCTCCGCAACCCCGTCGGCAAGACTATCGGGATGGCCCAGGCATTTCCTCTCGACAAGCTCAATCCCCTGTCTTTCGAGCGGAATCTGATGCAGCGCCTCAACTCTGATATTTCTCTTCATCTTATGGTCATTCTCCAGCGGTATAATCATAATAAAAACGACGGGAAATCATTTAATCATTCCTTTCTTATGAACTGCATTCATACTATCGTTTTTGATGAAAAGACCTGGATCAGTAATTAACGCCTGGTATCCCTACAGGATTGGATTTATAAGAAGGGATGTCATCGGAAGGCAGGTGGGAGTGAGTATGGTTCCCAGCCCTGGTAAATTCCTATGATCGGGGGCTAAAAAGTGGCGGTTGAAAAACAGGGTGAGCTACCAAAAATTTTGCATGTATTCGTCAAAAATCACTCAGGTATGCAGCCAGGTGGTAGTGTGCTTGATTTTCTCAGAGAACCGGAATTACCCCCGGAACATTTTTTCTCTCTGGTGGACGAGGGGGTACATGGCTTGATCAGGTTTTCCGTATTGTATGCAGTCATATCAGAGTTCTGTTGTGCCTGATCACACTGCTGTCAGGTCTCGTCAGGCAATAGGGAGACCATGTTTCCCTTTTTCAAACGTGAAGGAAGGATATAGTAAAAAAATCCCTCTTGTAAATTGAATGCGTTGAAAATTGGAAATGGATGATAAAATTGGTTATCGACCGAAAAATCGTCTCCAGCCCGCTTTTTTTTTCGGCTCTTCGGGGGATGGGACATTGTGGTCCCTGGTCTGGTGAATCGGCAGATGAAGGTGGGATGTGGTTTCATGGGATGTTTCATGGACCCGCGTTCCGCAAAATGGACAAAAGTTAGCGTTTTCTGGCAGTTTTTTCCCACAATGATAACAATAATGGATGAGATCGGGAGAAGGTGATGATACCGTTGTCGGCCGCCCCTGCTCTGGTACTGGTTTTGAAGAAACCTGATCGGGACTTGATCGGGCAGACGATTGTGCGGGAGGAGGTACATTCTTCTCGCTGATTATTTCAGACCCCCCAGGAGCAGGAAGGATGATAGTGTCGGTCAACGCCCTTGCTCCTGGCGCTATCGCAGGTTCCCTTTCTCTGTCAGATACTGGAACTGCGGTTGATGCAGCCTGGGATATCAGATGGACCCAGTCTTCAGCTTCCCGCGCACGATCCTCCCCGGTATGGACAAATACCATCTTCATGGTCCTCGTATCATCATCAGATGTCCGGACGGTTAGCACGAGTACTGGTTCCCTGAGCGTTGATTCTTCGAGATAGCCGCTTACAATCGATTCCACTGGAATCTCTTTAGCTGTTATCCCCAGATCCCGGTCATTTTGATCGATAAAAAAAAGCCTTTTGTTTGTAAGATATGATTCAAACCTGAATTTTTTTATCTGGATATCGGAGGAATATATCCTGAGGTTCTCTCCCGGATGGAGATACCGCTCCACGCCAGGTGTACCTTCATCCTTCCCGATCGGGTCAGGAGAAGCATAACTGTTTTTGTTCATAATTCCACCCTGCTGATGTACCTGTTCTTTTTTGGTTTCTGAATTTATATTGTTTCAGGATAAAACGCCTTAAGAGACGGAATTCCGGATTTTTGAGGGTTCACTGATAATGATAAGAGATCCTGTAGCCGTAATGACATTATTCAGATCTCCGGATGAGGGTGAAAAAGGGGAATTCTCTCTTGTGAAAAAATCGAGTTATAGAATTTTTTTGATGATCCCAGGTATTTCGGATGGCCGTGACGCAACGGGAACCTCCATCTTTTGGAGCCGCTCTATCTTGGAACGGGCGTCACCTTCTCCCCCCTCAATTATCGCACCTGCATGCCCCATCCTCTTTTCGGGAGGAGCAGAGATGCCGGCGATATATGCCGCGATGGGGAGATCCGTGGAGCGTGCCCCCTCCTCTTCAAGAGCCCCGCCGACCTCGCCTATGAGAACAACTGCTTTTGTCTGCTGGTCCTCCTCAAAACGCCGAAGAACATCAGAAAAGGTTTGCCCGACTACCGGGTCTCCTCCGATTCCTACGACCGTGCTCTGGCCGAGTCCAGCCTTTGTGAGTTCATCTACAATTTCATAGGTGAGGGTCCCGCTTCTCGATATCACACCAATATTTCCGCGAGAGAAAAGATGAGACGGCATGATCCCCAGCTTGATCTCTCCGGGAGAGAGCAGGCCGGGGCCATTCGGCCCAATGACAGCACAATCATGGAGCTTTGCAAAAGCGATTGCGTTCATGGTATCATGGACTGGGATGTGTTCGGTGATGGTCACGGCCAGGGAAAGGCCAGCATTTGCTGACTCCATGATAGAGTCTCCGGCAGCAGCAGCCGGGACGAAAATTACGCTCACCTCTGCATCGATGTCTGCCATTGCCTCCCTGATACTGTTGTAAACCGGAACGCCGCTTGCGACCTGACCTCCTTTGCCGGGGGTAACTCCTGCAACAACTCCGGCCCCCCCTACCGTCTTTGCATATTCATTCATCAGCGCAATATGGAATGCACCCTGGCGTCCTGTGGCTCCGGCAACAATGATCCCGGCCGATTTGTCTGCATAAATCATCTGACCGCCTCCACTGCAGCCCTGACCGCCTCCTCCATCGAACCGACCATCCGGTATCCTCGCTCGCTGAGAAGACTCCTCCCCTCCTCCTCGTTTGTTCCGGCAAGCCGGACAAAGACCTCCTGGCTGATGCCAGCTGCGATGATTCCGCGGGCGACCTCGTCACAGCGGGTGATTCCCCCAAGAAGGTTCACAATGATCACTTTTACCGAGGGAACACCGGCAACGAGCCGGACGGCATGCATCACGCGTTCCTGATCAGCCCCGCCCCCTACATCAAGGAAGTTGGCAGCTTTTCCCTTGAAGAAGCTGATCAGGTCCAGTGTTGCCATAGTCAGCCCTGCACCATTCCCGATAACCCCGATATTTCCCTCCAGCTCGACATAAGAAAATCCGTGTCTTTCAGCCTCCCGTTCGCGATCGGTCATATCCCGGTTGCAGGATATTCCCTGTCGCCTGAGAGCATTATCATCTACGATCAGCTTGGCATCTGCAGCAAAGAGGCCTGCAGGGGTGGCCACAAGAGGATTTATCTCGGCAAGAATGGCATCCTTTCGGCAGAATGCAGTATACAGGCTCTGGAGCACCTTTCCCGCTTCTCTGGGAGCTTCCCCGAGCAGGTCCCGAAGCATGAAAGGTGGGATGTCGGTCATCAGGAGGGGAAGTGACGCTCTCCTGATTGCAGAAGGGCGCTCCCTGGCCAGGATCTCGATGTCAACACCTCCTTCTTCGGTGAACAGAATGAGGGCTTCCTTCGTAGAGCGGTCAACTGCAATGGATGCATAGTACTCGTGCTGAATCTCCAGCCGCTCCTCTGCAAGGATCTCCTTTACCGCAACACCCTTGATACTCTTTCCAAACAATGCTTTAGCATTCTCAATTCCGTTCTTCCGATCTGCCATGAGGATCCCGCCGGCTTTTCCGCGTCCCCCCACATCCACCTGCGCCTTCAGGACAAATTCGGGTGGCAGTTGTTCCAGGTATCCCGCAAGTTCATCTGCTGAATGGATCAGAAAACCCTTCGGAACCGGGATTCCATTTTCAGAGAAGACCGATTTTGCTTCATGTTCAAGAAATTTCATCTGCTCATCGCCTCTTCGGCAAGTTCAAAGCCACGTGTCATCGCTTTCACATTCAGGCCCTCGGTTCCTTTTGGAACTGAATCAAGGATTGCTTTCTCGATAGCGCTCCTGCTCACGATCCCGATAGCGGCAACGAGGGCACCGAGCATGATGATATTTGCGACAATATCCCTGCCCAGTGATTCCCGTGCCTCCCGGGTGGCCGGGATCTCGATATAGTGGCAGGAGGGACGCGAATGGACGAGTGTGCTGTCCACGAGCATCTGAGCCTCGCCGGTGGCAGCAATACCATACTTCTCGAAGCCTTCCTGGGACATGATGACGTAAATATCGGGTGTCGCGACCTTCGGATACAGAATCGGTTCATCATCGATGATCACCGCACTCATGGAGGCTCCGCCCCTCGCCTCAGGTCCGTATACCTGGGTCTGTACGGCATACTTGTTGTCATACATGACGGCTGCACGTCCCAGAATGACAGCTGCAAGGATGATCCCCTGCCCGCCAAAACCGGAGAATCGGATCTCGTGCCTCATGGGCGGACCCCCAGCGCAGGCCGGTTCCTCCGTACAAACTCTCCTGCCAGGATCATCTCTGGCGGGATCATCTCCCCCTTCTCTTTCATCCTGGCAGCCTTTTCGACGAGTATGGTATGGGACTTGAAGTACTCGATCTGGTCGGCAACCTGCTTGAAACGGTTTCTCCGGCCATAGTTGGTAGGGCACTGCACCAGTGATTCAATAAATGAAAAACCGGGATTCTCAAGACCGGTCAGGATTGCCCTGGTGAGCTCCCTGACATGGTATGACGTCCAGCGAGCCACATAGTTAGCTCCGGCAGCTGTAGCAAGGCCGCAGAGATCAAAGGCAGGTTCACCGGAACCATAGGGAGTGGTGGTGGAGAGACCTCCCATTGGAGTGGTAGGGCTTCCCTGACCGCCGGTCATCCCGTAGATCATATTATTCAGGCAGACTACCGTGAGATCGATATTCCTCCGGCAGGCATGGATAAAATGATTCCCGCCAATCGCTGCCAGATCGCCATCTCCGGTAAAAACAACGATGTTCAGCTGAGGGTTGGCAAGCTTGATCCCTGTTGCAAAAGCCAGTGCCCGCCCGTGGGTCGTGTGGAGCGAATCGGTGGAGATGTACCCGGGTGCCCGGGACGAACAGCCGATTCCTGACACAAATACAGTCTCTTGTCTCTTCCAGCCAATCTGTTCGACAGCAGAAAGAGTACAGTTGATGACCGTACCATTGCCACACCCTGCACAAAAAATATGAGGGAGCCGATCCTGCCTGAGCCAGTCTTCCTCACTCATTTGAGATCCTCCACAACCGCGTAAAGCTCGCCAGGGGTATGCAGATCGCCTCCCAGTTTTGGGACTGTGACCACGTCTTTGTCAGTATGGCGTTCGATCTCGCGGGCTATCTGGCCGAGATTCTGTTCGGGTACGATGAAAGCCTCTGCATTGGTAAATCGGGCGAGAACCATCTCGGCAAAAGGCCAGACCATCTTTAATCTGAGATGACCGATATTGTCATCGGGATGATCATGGAGCACCTGCTGTACGGTCCTTGATGGTGCTCCATAGGAGACAAAAACCACCTCTGCATCGGGATTAAGGATATCGCAGGAAGTTATTGAACCACGGGCACCTTCGACTTTCCCGACCAGCCGTTTCACGAGGTCTTCGTGCAGTTTTGGGCTTGTCGCACAGGGATATCCTCGTTCATCATGGGTGAGGCCGGTGACATGCACCCCATAGCCCTTCCCGAATGCGGGAAAGCCTGGAACATGATCCTCCCCTGCCTTGAATGGGAGGGATCCCGGTTCGTATGGTTTTCTCTGATTCGAGGAGACATGGTCCGGTATGATCAACCGCTCCCTCATATGCCCGATAATCTCGTCTGCCATGAGAAAGACTGGAATCCTGAAGCGCTCTGCAAGATTAAATGCCTCGACCGTGAGATCAAACATCTCCTGGACACTGGCCGGGCTGAGTGCGATCACACTATAATCACCGTGTGAACCGAAGCGGCACTGGAGCATGTCCCCCTGGGCTGATAACGTTGGCTGCCCTGTTGAAGGACCTCCCCGCTGGACGTTCACGATGACACAGGGGGTCTCGGTCATGACCGCATACCCGATGTTCTCCATCATCAGTGAAAAACCGGGGCCACTTGTCGCAGTCATTGCCATAGCGCCGGTCCAAGAGGCCCCGATTACAGCAGCGATGCTCGCAATCTCGTCCTCCATCTGGATGAATACCCCGCCCACTTTTGGCAGGCGAAGCGCCATATGCTCTGCTATTTCGGTCGAAGGGGTGATCGGATAGCCGCCAAAAAAACGACAACCGGCGGCTAGTGCCCCTTCCGCGCAGGCTGTGTTTCCCTGCATGAATTCAGTCCGGGTCAATACTCTATCGCCACCTTTTTTGGTACTGGTTCCTCATCTTCCTTCCACGAGATAGCCTGGTCCGGGCAGATCATCTGGCAGGTCCCGCAGAGGGTTCTCCCGTACAGGTGTCTCAGCCGGCAGTTGGCACACCGCTCAGGACGATCGAGTTCGGGGACGACGATCCCTCTCCGGTTAGCCCGCTTTCCTGGCTTGAAGATCCGGTAAGGACAGACTAGGGTGCAGAGGTTGCAGCCCTTGCACCGCCGTTCATCAATCTGCAGTCTCATGGCATGGTCCTTTGTTGTGTTTATGTGAACATTCTGTGGAATTGTTTGTTTGCCCCCAGGGCAATATCAGCAAAGAGGTCATTGCCATGGGAGTCTATACCAACAACGAGGGGAAGTGAATCAAGTTCGATGATCCAGATAGCCTCCGCCATCCCAAGTTCTTCAAAATAGACGCCTTTTAATGACATTTTCGAGGCAGCAAGCACTGCACATCCCCCGGTACAGGAGAGATATACCCCTCTGCCTATGAGTGCTCGTGCAACCTCTGCCCCCATACCCCCTTTACCAATGAGCGCACGCACTCCTCTGTCTAAAAGGAATCCGGTAAGGGCATTCAATCGTGCAGAAGTGGTCGGCCCTGCTGCAAGAATTCGTGCATCCTGGATGACTGGCCCGCAGTGATAGATGGCTGCTCCGACCGGGTCAAAAGGGATGCCGCTCTCTTTCATCATGAGGTGTGCCTCATCCCGCGCCGTATACACTATCCCCGAGAGCAATACCTGGTCCCCGGCATGGAGGGAGAGGACTTCGTCTCCAAGAGGAGTGGTGAGGGAGGTTCTGGTCACCATGGCACCTCTACCGTGCAATGGCGGGCAGCCCAGCACTGGACATTCACCGCAACAGGTAACGATGCCGTGTGGCACGCGGCCATCCTGACTTTTACTGCAAGTGCCGTTGTCTTACCGCCAAGCCCCATAGGGCCGATCCCGAGGGCATTGACGGCATCGCATAACTTCTGTTCAAACGGGTCCATAGTATCGATGGGAAGGAGCAGAGCCTCCTTGGCAAGTGCAGCACAGCCGTCAAAAGTCCCGCCGATCCCCACCCCCAGGATAACAGGAGGGCATGGCCTTCCGCCGGCAATCAGCATCGTCTCAGCGACAAACCGGGGAATTTTCTCACTCTCTGTGGGGAGGAGCATTGCAAGCCGTGACATATTCTCTGCCCCGGCTCCCTTAGGAAGCACAGTGACCGAGAGACAACTGCCCGGTCGGACGTGGACAATTGGCATCCCGGGACCGGTGTTATCTCCGGAATTCTCTCTCTTAAGGGGGGATACCACATTAGGCCGGAGTGGTATCTCCCTTGTTGCCCTTTGTACTCCCTCTCCTACAGCATAAATGAGGGTTTCCGTATAGGGCACATGCGGTGGCACTGTCAGATATACCACCGGAACACCGGTATCCTGACAGAGAGGGAGGGCACGCTGTTCTGCAATGGCAATATTATCGAGGATGTTTTTTAGCTCATTCTTCGCGAGTGCTGAAGGCTCTCTCATGGCAGCAGAGCGCAGTGCCTCAACAACATCCTGGGGAAGGGTCGTCACAGCCTCCCGGAATGCCCGGCAGGTGGCGGCAGACAATGCCCTGAATAACGGGTCATCTTCCGGAAGAACCATCACCAGTACTCGGCGAAGAAAATCTATAATCGTTTCTGTCTGAAAGCAGAAAAAGGGGAAAGATAGGAAAGGTGTTATTCAGGTTGGTTGACCGCCTGGCTCGGGATCTCGGAAGGTGAGCTGCTGCTCCGATCCACCACAGTGAAATACGAGGGTGACGGGAGCTTGTGGCTACCTGCTTTCATGGCAAGTTTCACCTTGTCGAGATACTGGGGGGTAGTGTAGGTCGTGAAGACTACCTGATCTTTCATTACCCGGGCAGCAGTTCCCACTGCTTTTCCGAATGCCAGCCTCATCCCTTCAGACACACGGTCTGCGCCAGCTCCGGTAGCCTGCTTGTTCTCGCGGAGGACGTGATGCGGGAATACTCTGAGTTTGAGGTGGAAATTCATTCTTCCTACATCTTTGAGGAGCTTCCGGTTTATGCTGATACGTGCCGCTTCGAGCGCACTATGGCGTATCTGGCAGGACTCCTCAACGATCATGTTCAGCTCGAGGGGAAATTCCTGGGAAAGATTTCCCATGTCGAACTGGACAACCTTGCTCCCTGGGACACCACCCATATATTCTCTTCGGGTATATGCCTTCTTTGCCAGATTCCTGTACATTTTTGCTGGTTTTCGAACCATCAGTCAGTCACTCCTTTTTATTATCGGTTCTTTATAATGAGGGAGGATGCACTATTAAATCTTCCTTTGGTTGGCTGCTCTCGTTGATAAGGTCAAGAACATGCCGGCGTATCCGCGCAAATTCAGGGCTGGTACGGTCCCTTGGCCTGGCAAGTGGATTTTCGACAATCTCGCGGATGCAGCCTGGCCGCGGGGTGAGAACAACAATCCTGTCAGAGAGATAGACGGCCTCATCGACACTATGGGTAACAAAGAGTACGGTCTTTTTTGTTTTCTCCCAGATCTCCAGCAATTCTTTCTGGAGCATGTTCCGGGTCTGGGCGTCAAGCGCTCCAAAAGGTTCGTCCATCAGGAGAATTTTAGGTTCGATAGCCATAGCACGTGCCACGGCTACCCTCTGGCGCATCCCGCCGGAAAGTTCATAAGGAAACCTGTCGGCGAACTCAGCGAGCCCTACAAGATTGAGGTATTTCATTGCAATGTCGCGAGCAGGCTTCTTTCCTGTATTTTGCATCTCCAGGCCGAAGGTGACGTTATCGATCACCGTTCTCCAGGGATACAGCGAATATTCCTGAAATATCATCGCCATTTGAGAACTGCGGCGATCGATGGTCTCACCATCAAGGGTGATTGAACCGGAAGTTGCAGAATCGAGCCCGGCAATAATCCGGAGGAGGGTCGTCTTCCCGCACCCCGAAGGCCCGAGTATCGATACAAACTCCTCTTCCCCTACCGTGAGGCTTATTGTTGAGAGCGCGAGGATTGGTACCTGGTTCGGTACCGGGAATTCCTTTGACAGGTCCTGGATCACGAGGGTCATTCTATCTTCACTCCATCAAAAATTGCCGCCTGAGTCAGCGTTCCAGCGATCTCCATGAGAACCATCTCCGCTCCCCTGCCCGGAAGACCTGGTCGATAAGGATCCCAATCACCCCGATAACGACCATTCCTGCAATGATAAGGTTCGTCTGTCCGAAATTGTAAGCATAAAGGATAAGGTAGCCGAGTCCGAGGGATATTCCCGGCATCCACTCTGCCGCTACCACACACATCCATGCGATCCCGAACCCCACCCGGAGCCCTGTCCATACCGTAGGAGCTGAACCGGGAAGGATCACCTTCGTAAGTACGTCCGTTTCCCGGGCACCAAGTGTCTCTGCCACTTCCACCCATGTTTTCTTGACCGATTTTACCCCGTCTATCGTGTTCAGGAGTATCGGGAAGAATGCTCCGATAAATATGATGAACACGATCGAGACAAAACCGATCTTGAACCATGCCAGGGCAAGGGGAACCCATGCCAGCGGGGGTATCGGCCGGAGAAGTTCAATGGTGCTGTCCAGAAAATCGTGGAGGAATCTGGATCTGCCCATCCCAATCCCCAGCGGGATAGCGATGATTGCGGCGAGAAGAAATCCTGAGGCAACCCGGAAGAGACTCGCCGCTGCATTCTCAACCAGACTTCCGGTTCCAAGAGTATATTCTGTAGAAAAGGGATGGATGAGGATAGGAATAACCGTACTGAGTGAAGGGAGAACAAACGGATTATCAATAAAATATGCTGCCACCTCCCATCCCACGATTAGAAGGACCGGGAGGAGCAGGATACGGGGGCTCCTCATTATTCTCTAAACGTTATCCTTCCTTTATTGATAAACCACTCTCTTCAAGGGCATAGCGGAGGAGCACGTCCTGGATGGATCCTTTACCCGGGGCTGCTATCTTTACAGGCTGCCCCCCGGCTGACCGGGTTTCAGCCCACGTGACAAAGCTATCCCAGTCGTTGGCAGGGGCGTCTTCTGCAATAACTATTCCGGAGCCTTCGTTATTGAGAGCCATAATGATCTTTACCGGGGTCCCCTTGTCAATTGCAGCAATCGTTGGAGGGTTCCCGACGAGGGCATACTGGATGGTATCGGTACTTGCAAGCTGCATCAGCTGGGGCCCAGCATCTGCGGGGACAAGCCGAACCTCGGCAACAGTTACACCGTTTACAATAAGGTCAGCGATATCGGGGCGGGATGCAGTGAGATCCCTTGGTTTCAGCGCGATCCCGTAGTTATCCTGGAAATATTTCCAGTTCTTTACTGCGACAAACAATGCTGCATCATGGTCGGACAGAAGGTATCCTACAGAGATTGGTTTTGACTGGGTTAGAGGAGTAGTGATCTGCCCGGACTGGATCATCACCTGTGCTGATTCATAAGGCCGGGTGTCGAAGAGGAGCCTGAGTGATTCGGCATCAGTTGTATTGACAAGCGCGCCAGTCAGGACACCAAGTTCTCTCTGAGCATACACGAATTCCAGAGTGTCATTCTTCCATTCATCGGTCGGCTCATTCACGAATTTGACCGTGGGGAATGCCCGCTGGAGAACATCAACGGAAGAGACCGTGATGTTTCCATATGTGAAATTGCCCTTCCCGGCAAGCCAGTCTGCAACAATTTCCGCACTCTCATTTGGGTGTTCGCTGATATATTGGGTAGAGAGTACAAAAGCCGCCGTCAGGGCATTGGTGAGTTCAGGTGTGTTGTCAATGGCATCCTGCCGTGCGGTAAAGACACAGCAGGGATGGTTCTTCCACCTGCCCGCAGGGGGGAGATCGCCAGAGTAAACGAGAACCTTGCCAATCCCGGCAAGAGGTGCAACCTCCACAAACGGCTGCCAGGCAATGTATCCATCGATCTGATCGGTTGCAAGAAGGGTAGGCATCGGGCCGGTGCCCTTGGTGTATATCACCGAGACCGAATTCTCTCCGGATGGTGATGGAGTGATGCATCCCGCAATAAGGAGTGCTGTCAGCATCACGGCAAGGGCAATTATCAGTCTTTTTATCATGAATATTACTCATATTAGTGGAGTATAAATTCTCCTATTGACCCAATAGAATTCTATATTTGTATTAATTAATAAACAATATTATACAATAATATCACTATTATGATTTATCTGTCCATAATTGGCCAAATACAATTACAATTTGCACAAAAATGTTATATATCGATACACATTATCCCTTCTGTATACTCATGGTGCTCAGTGATCCTGTAAACCGTCTTATGCGCGCCGCTCTCATATCTGACCAGGAGTTCGTCCGGACGCTCAATCAGATTATGAAGAACGAGGTGAGGATCAGTGTACGCGAACTCGCTGAAAAGAGTGGTGTTGCCCAGAGTTCCCTCTACAAGATCCTTCATGGTCACCGTTCACCCAATCTCTCTACTCTTCGTGCTATAGTCCATGCTCTCCAGTATTTTGAACGGCTGGGAGAAGGAGAGTTCATCGGCCTGATCGCTGCAAGGCCTGTCCTTGATACCGTTCAGGAAAGAAACGCGGAAGTGGACGGGCATCGCATCAGGATTCGTGAGTACCCTGTACATACCATGGAAGACGCTATCGTGGCTGCGGTCCGGGCTGAACGCGAAGGGGCTACCGCCATTGTATGTGCCCCGATAGTCTCCAGCATTATCGAGCAGCTGGTGCATATTCCTGTAGCCACTATCATCCCGCGTGAATCGGTGCAGCGTGCCATCGAGCTTGCTGCCCGCAAGGCGTGGCCTTAATCTTTTTTCCCGTTCCTCTTAGTACCAGAGGTATAATTTGGATGGGCAATGATGTGGTGCGGAGAGGGCGGCTCTCTGGAGAGCGGACCGGGGAGATGATACATTTTCTCTCATCTATGGCTGCTGACCGGCATATCGCCGAAGCTGATATCCTTGTCGATATAGCGCATGTGATGATGCTGTCAAAACAGCGGATTCTTGATGGGGTGACAACCCGGCCATTGCTCGCTGCACTCCTCAAACTGTATGATGAGGGGATCCCCGAGTCAGTATTCGAGGATGAGTATGAGGATATTCATGCAGGGATCGAGGCCTTCCTGATCGCCATGGTGGGTGAAGAGACGGGCGGAAGGATGCATATGGGAAGATCGCGGAATGATGAGGTAGCCGCCTGTCTGCGTATCCGACTGAGAGAAGATCTGATCCGTCAACTCTCTCTTCTCATCAGGTTGAGGCAGACACTTCTCTCCCTTGCCGAAGAGCACAGGGAGACGGTAATGCCTGGATTTACCCATCTGCAGTATGCCCAGCCTACCACGCTCGCCCACCACCTTCTGGCCTATGAACAGGCATTCTCCCGGGACTGCGAACGGTTGTCCGAAGGTTATTCCCGCGTCAACCAGTCTCCTCTTGGAGCCGCGGCTTTTGCATCAACAGGATATCCGGTGAACAGAGGATATGTTGCACAGCTGCTGGGTTTTGATGGTGTACTTGAAAATACCATGGATGCCGTTTCATCGCGGGATTTCGCCCTTGAAACGCTCTCCAGTCTTTCGATTATGATGGTAGGGATCAGCCGGCTCTGTGAAGAACTGATCATCTGGAGTTCTCCTTTTGCAGGGTTCATCTCGCTCAATGATGCTTTCTGTTCCACGAGTTCTATCATGCCCCAGAAGAAAAATCCGGACTTTGCTGAGATTATGCGTGCTAAGGCAGCCTCACTTATTGGCGCATACACGTCCGCTGCTGCGCTCATGAAAGGGCTTCCCATGAGCTATAACCGGGATCTTCAGGAGCTCACCCCCTCTCTCATCCGGGGAATTGAGGATGCACGCCAGAGCACCAGCCTGCTGAACGGGATGCTCCTGACCGCCTCTTTCGACCGTGAGCGGATGAGGGAGGAAGCAGGAAAAAGCTACTCAACCGCAACGGATCTAGCCGACATGCTTGTGAGGAGATGTGGTCTTCCTTTCCGCACTGCCCATAGCATCGTCGGGAGAGCAGTCCAGAACGGGGGTCTGGACAGGCACCACCTTGATGAAGCATCGGTAAGCATCACCGGCTCTCCGTTGCCAGGGAGTACTATTCAGGATACGGATATCATGGACGCACTCGATGTTGAAAAGAGTATCAATCTGAAAATCGCCCCTGGAAGTCCTTCATCCTTCTCTGTCAAGAGAGCCATTGATGAGCGGAAAAAGCGGCTTGATGACGATCGGCACAGGACTGATCAGCTGGCAATGGCACTGAAAGAGGCGATAGACAACCTCATCTTCGAAACAAGGAGGGTCGCCCTTGAACAATGAGTTCCATCCTGGGGATATCGTGCTCTGTCGGCATGGTAACACCGATCGTTCCGGGACATTTATCACCATGCGGGATGGGATGGCGACGATAAAGCTGGACAGCGGCTACAATATAGGAGTATCACTCGATGAGATCTGCCTTGTAACGCGCCCTGATATCACTTCGACATCACCTGTTGCGGTGACCCAGAATGAAGCGCTCCCTCAGCTCTCTATTGTATCGACCGGAGGAACGATCGCAAGCAGGATCGATTACCGGACTGGGGCAGTTACCAGCCAGTTCGACGCTGAAGATATCATCAGGGCAATACCAAGGCTTGTCACCATCGCCCGCTACCGGGCCAGGAAGCTGTACACGATATTATCAGAGAACATGAATCCGGCTATCTGGAAGGAACTTGCGGAAGCAGTCTTCCAGGAGATCAGGAACGGTTCGTCCGGGATCATCGTCACCCATGGAACTGACACAATGGCATACAGTGCTGCAGCGTTGAGCTTCATGATCGACACCCCGGTCCCTGTTATTTTTGTGGGTTCACAGCGGTCGGCGGATCGCCCGAGCAGCGATAACACCATAAATGCCCTCTGCAGTGCGAGTGCTGCCGTGAGCGACCTTGGCGAAGTCGTTGTCGTGATGCATGGAACAATGAGTGATGACACGTGCCATATTCATCGGGGGACCAGGGTGAGAAAGATGCATACCTCCCGCAGGAGCGCTTTTGAGAGTATCGGTATTCCTCCCATTGGAAGTGTGAGCTATCCTTCCCTCGAGGTACACCTCGAACCTGCAGCCATCCGGAGAGGAACACAGGAACCATCCCTTGCCGCTTCTCTTGAAGAGAGATGCGGACTCCTCCATTTTTATCCCGGAATGCCCCCGGAAGCCTTCACTTCCTTTTCCGATTATAAAGGGCTCATTATTGCAGGAACCGGTCTTGGTCACGTCAGCACCTTACTCATCCCGACTATAAAGGAACTGGTCGATGATGGCACTATGGTGGTTATGACATCGCAATGCCTTCACGGGAGGGTATGTGACAGGGTGTATGATACCGGCCGTGATCTGATAAAAGCAGGAGCCATTGAGGGAGGAGATATCCTCCCTGAGGTTGCCCTAGTAAAACAGATGTGGGTTCTTGGCAACGAAAAGGATCCTGAACGTGCTGCGGTTATGATGAGGTCCTGCCTGAAAGGTGAGTGCGGGGGGAGATCCCTTTGATCGATTTTGGCAAGGTCGGGCTCAAAGCTGGCATTGAGATTCACCAGCAGCTGAACACCGCGCAGAAGCTCTTCTGTAACTGTCCCACCACGCTCAGAACAATTGATGAGCATGACAAGGAATTTTTCCGTTATTTGAGAGCGACCGAGAGTGAACTTGGCGAAATTGACGCGGCAGCAAAGGAGGAGATGAAGCAGGAGCGGATGTTCTGTTACTTCGGCTATGACACGACCTGCCTCGTTGAGTATGACGAGGAGCCACCTGCACCCCTAAACCAAGAAGCGCTTGAGCTTGCCTGCATCATATCGCGCCTTTTTGAAATGACCCCTGTCGAACAGATCCATACCATGCGGAAACTCGTTATCGATGGATCGAACACAAGCGGATTCCAGAGAACGGCGCTTATCGCTGTTGACGGGATCCTCCCTAACGGGGGCAAAATAGAAACCATCTGCCTCGAAGAAGAAGCTGCACAGAGGGTTGACGGAGATACCTTCTCCCTTGACCGACTCGGAATTCCGCTCGTTGAGATCACGACTTCCCCCTGTATGAAGACCCCTGATGAGGTCCGCGAGATTGCCGGATATCTGGGTATGGTGCTCCGATCAACGGGGAGGGTCAAAAGAGGGCTCGGTACTATCCGGCAGGACATCAATATCTCGATAGCAGAAGGAGCCCGCGTGGAGATCAAGGGAGTGCAGGAACTGGACCTGATAGCAGAAGTGGTTCAACGGGAGGTACTAAGACAGAAAAATCTTGTTGACATCAGGAATGAACTTCTTTCACGGCAAGCAACTGTCATCACAGAGCCTGTTGATGTCACAAAAATTTTTTCCGCTTCCTCTTCAACGATACTGAAAAAAGCGCAATGTATCCTTGCTGTCCGACTGCCGGGATTCGCCGGGCTTGTCGGAAGAGAGATCCAGCCAGGAAGAAGACTTGGGAGTGAATTCTCGGATTATGCCAAGAAATGTGGGGTAGGAGGAATTTTCCACACCGATGAACTCCCCGCATATGGGATAACACGTGATGAAGTCGACCGTCTTTTCATGCAGATCAGTGGCGGATCGGATGAATGCATTGTGATTGTCGCTGCGGACGGTAAGAAAGCACATTGTTCGGCAATGCAGGTGATTAAGAGGGCTAAGACCGCATTGACTGGTGTACCCGAAGAGACCAGGAAGATGCTTGAGGGAGGAAGCACGTCATATATGAGGCCTCTGCCTGGAGCTGCCCGCATGTATCCCGAAACTGATGTCTTTCCCGTCCGGATAGAGCCCACATGGTACGAGAACCTCCCCGTTCCGGAACTGCTCGTCAAAAAAGCTGAGCGGTTTGTCCGTGAGCTTCATATTGATCCAGCCCTCGCTTCGCAGCTTGCATCATCAGACCAGGTATTTCTTTTTGAAAGGGCAGTCTCGGAGGGTATTGCTCCCTCCCTTGCTGCACGGACCCTGCTCTCAAGCAGAAAGGAACTCGCACGGGGGGGTTCAGATATCTCCTGCCTGTCAGCTGAGAATATCCTGATGGTATTGAAAGCAGTAGAAGAGGGGAGGGCTGCGAAGGAAGCAGTACCGGTGATCCTTGAAAAAGTAGGGGCGGGAACCAGTGTTTCTGAGGCTATTTCCGAATGTGCCCCGGCCGTTTCTCGGAGCAGGCTTGAAGAAATTGTCCGCAGGGTCGTGCGGGAGAGACGTGACTTTGTCAGGGAGAAAGGCATGGGATCTCTTGGGCCTCTCATGGGGATTGTCATGGCAGAGGTAAGAGGTTCAGTCGATGGTCGGGTGGTAAGCCAGGTCCTGAAGGAAGAGATCTCCCGGGAGATCTCCCCCAATACACCCGGTGACAAGGTTTAAGAGAACGCCTGACATAACAATAAAGGAGTTTTCCATATGGGTAAGACAGGATCAGTACTGTGGGTGCAGGTAAAGGGTGTGAAAGGTCAGATCCGGCTTGTGCCTAAAGCGGAAGGTGAATTGAAGCGGGCAGGGCCGAACCAGCGGTTCAAAGCAGGGGCTTCACTCAAGAAACTTGAGGCTGCGACCGGTGATGGGAGGGGCGGCCCCAGAAGGGGAGGTTCCCGGGGTGGACGAGGAGGAAGAGGATCTCGCGGAGGGCGTTCGGAACAGGGACCCGCCGCAAATCCCATGATCCGCAGACCGATGCGCAGGGCAAAAGCATCGATTTTGGGTGCCAAACAGAAATCGGCCCGTTAATAGTCTGATCCTTTTTTTTATTTTTTTTGGAACTATCCAACAATGCCGCAACACTCATCACCGGATGAGCTGATAGAGTGAGCATGGATCTGAAGACTGCTATAAAAACCTACCAGTTTGCCGAGCGTGCAAAATCAGAGCTGATCGTCTGCTCCCAGCTCTTAAATGCCCTTGCCGGATTTCCGGAACAGGAAAGACCCGGTGCGAAACGGATGCTCCTCCTGGTCATCGAATCCGTTCGTTCAGAACTTGAATTTGCTTTCAGGGACACAGAAAGGGCAGAGTTCAAAAAAGGGATCGGTTTTTTGAACGAGGCAATCAGCCTCTCTGGGAGCGATCAGTACGGTTCAGCGGTATTAAAATTATCTGAAGCTATCAGCGCAGCCACGACAGCTGCACAGGGAGCCTGGAAGGTGCTGGCGGACAATGGACTCCTCTGAATATCTTGAATTCCTGAACTCACGCTGCTCTGTCCGTGAATACAGCGATGAAAATATCAGTGATGAAGAGATCACGTACCTCCTGGATTGCGTGACAACCGCCCCAAGCGCGGGGAATCTTGAAGCATGGGATACGGTGCTGGTCCGGGATGCAGGGAGGAAAGAAGCGTTGTCCGACGCTGCAATGGGGCAGCTGCAGGTGTTGAACGCCCCTGCAGTATTCGTCATTTGTGCAAACTACGTGCGATCCATGTCCCGGTATGGAGATCGGGGTATTCTTTACGCGGTTCAGGATGCAACCATCGCCTGCACGTACCTGATGCTTGCAGCTCATGCCCTCCAGATCAGAACCTGCTGGGTCGGTGCATTCGATGAGGAGACTGTCAGGGAGATCGTCTTCCTTCCCCCTCATATTCGTCCGATAGCGCTCCTCTGTGTCGGGAAAGGGAGGCTGCCTTCACAGCTTACTGAGCGGATGGCGGTCAGCGAGCATGTTCATATTGAGGAGTGGTACCACAATGCCTGATTATGTTGTAACACTGGAATCAGCCTGGGTGATCAAGGATGTGAAGTCCCTCGATGACGCGGTAGGGATAGCCATCAGTGAAGCAGGCAAAAGGCTGAATCCCTCAGCCAAATATGTTGAGATTGGAGCAGGAATGCTCGAATGTCCATTCTGCGAGGGAGAACTGAATAGTGCACTTATTGTCGCAAATACTGCCCTTGTTGGTCTGCTGCTCGAGATGAAAGTATTCAGGGCTGACTCGCAGGATCATGCAGCAAAGATAGCGAAATCCGTGGTGGGAAAGGCGCTCCGTGATGTTCCTCTCCTCGTCAAAGAAGTTTGCGAGTTATGATTCATATTGTCGGTCATACGGCAGTTGATCACATCTCCCGGGTCTCTGCCCTCCCTGCAAAAAATGGATCGTCGACCATCCTTCACCGTAAAGTTCTCTTTGGGGGAGGTGCAGCTAATATCGCGACTGGGATAGCCCGGCTCGGCGGTGAAGTTACCCTTGTAAGTGCAGTCGGCAGCGACTTCCCCGGAAGCGCGTATGAGACCTGGCTGAAGGAAAATGGCGTAAATACAAAATTTTATACGGTCTCCGGAAAGAACACACCGACTGCATTCATGTTCACCGATCCCCTGGGAGATCAGATTACGTTCTTTGAATGGGGAGCTTCTGAAATTTTCAAAGTCTCTGATCCGCCAGCGTTTCCTTTCGTACACATGGCTACCGCAGATCCCGAATTTAATATGAAAGTGGCGGAAAATGCGGGATTCTCATCGTTCGATCCCGGGCAGGATCTTCACCGATATTCGGCTGAACAGCTCTATTCGATCATCTCAAAGATCTCGCTCCTTTTTGCCAACCAGCATGAGGTTGAGAGCATGTGCCGGATGATGGACCTCTCCCTCGATGACCTTACGACAATAGTTCCCATGGCTGTCTTTACCAGCGGTGCAGACGGCAGCACGCTTTACCAGGAGGGGAAGAGCATACATATCCCTGCCATCCCGGTGAGGCTGGCTGACCCCACCGGTGCAGGCGATGCATATCGGGCAGGATTTCTCACCGCATATACCAAAGGACTTCCCCCTGTTGTCTGTTGCAGGATTGGCACGGTGACAGCATCCTATGCCGTGGAAGTCGAGGGATGCCAGACCAACCTCGCGGACTGGAATGATATGAAGGTGAGGTATGAACAATTTTTCGGGAGCACTGACGTTTAATGGATAAAGATCTCCGGGAACGTTAAATCCGGAAGGAATCAGAGGAGACTGCCATGGGATTTGTGAGCGGAGATGTGAAAATTGAGCGGCTTTCACGTTTCTTTTTTGTCGCACCGTCCTGGCCGGTTTCCCTTGCCATCATCATCATTCTTGGTATCGTTATCGATGGAGCAAGTCTCCGGTCCGGACAGCATATCAGGTTCTTTGGATCGCTCTGTTTTACCCTCCCCGCCCTGGCAGGATTTCTCATCACCAAACCGCTGGTTCGACTTCTTTCAGGACAAATCACACTGAACCGCTCTGCCCTGCTCTCCCTTGCCTGTACGGTTTTTCTGATAATTATCTCCCTTGCCGGCATGGTGGTAAGCATCCCCTTGCTCCCCTTTTCTTATGCGATTGCTCTCGGTTTTATTTTTGGTATACGTCTGGTAGTGCTGGCCGCCATCGCAGATTATCGTCTCATCAGGATGACCCTCCCGGCATTTGTCCAGAGTGGGGTGGGGATCCTGATCGGAATGGTTCTTTTCACTCCTCCCTTCGGGCTTTTTGCCACGCTCTCCACCATTGTTTTTGGTATTGGGTTTGTACTCCTGATATGGGCACTCGATCGCCCCCTTTATCGAGCATTCCACATCCATGGGCTGAATTTCCTGAATACCTTCCTTGCACACATAACTGATGGGTCAAAAACCATGGAGGATTTTTTTCATGAGATCGGTGAGGAAGTCTATGTTCCCCAGGTAAACCTCCTCTTCCGACCAGAGAACGGGCGAGGGGTCCTGTTTATCGTGCCAAATATACACCCCGGTCCCCTGGGAGAAATTGGAGGGGGAAATCTCCCTAACTATCTTCAGTCGTCTTTTTCAGAGCTCGTCATGGTATCACATGGTACTGCAACGCATGATTTCAACCTGGTTGCCGAGGATGAGATCGAGAAAATTATCAGAGCCATACGAAAAGCTGAATCTGCTCTTGTCTTTTCAGACAAAGCTAGCAGATCGCACCGTTATCAGTATGGTTCCGTATCAGTTCTCTATCAGGTTTTCAATGATACCATACTCATCGTCAGCACACGATCCCCGGAAAAGACTGAAGATATTGATCTCGGTGTGGGTATGGCGATTATGGCTGAAGGGCATCGTGCATTCCCGCATGTAGCATTTGTGGATGCCCACAATTGTTTTACCGGTGATATCTCAACAGTTCAGCCTGGAACGCTCTCTGCACTTGAATATCACTCTGCTGCTCTTCATGCAATAGAAGAGGGCATGCGATTAGAGCAATCCCGGTTCCGGTTCGGGTCTGCGCAGGTGATACCTCCCTTTTCGCGGAAGGAAGGATTTGGCGATCAGGGACTCGAGGTGCTGGTCATTGAAGCCGGCGAACAGAAAACTGCGTATGTCCTCATTGATGGCAATAATGTCCAGGCGGGGGTACGTGACATCCTCCGCACCTCTGTACTCAACCTTGTTGAAGAAGCAGAAATCATGACGACTGATTCCCACGTGGTGAATGTTCTTTCCGGAAAAAATCCTGTAGGGTATCATGTAGACCCGGAATTGATCCTGCCCTATCTCGATCAGGCTGTGAAAGAGGCTATAAACAATCTCTCCTGGGGTGAGGCAGCAGGAAGTACCACACTCTGTGAGAGGGTTCGTGTTTTTGGATCACAACGGATGGTCCAGATGGCAAGCACGGTCAATGCCATGATCCTGTTCATACCCCCGCTCTCTGCTGCCGTGCTGCTGCTGGCATTCCTCCTTTCCCTGATGCTTTATATGATTATTATTTGAAATGGGCATTGCCGGATACAGCATATTCTCTCTCCTAATCAGGTTGATCAAATAACAACAATGTCAAATAATAACAACCTAACAAAGGGTATTTTCTCGTATTGAAACGAAATCACTGACAAGCGCAAAACACAAAACAATCACTAAACAGTCTAACGTGGCAGTCTTTAAAAAAAACAGGACAGTCTACCAAAAACGTGACAGTTAACAAAAACATACCATCATGGGCCGGCCCCGGTACGCAACTGATGCATGAGAGTATCAGACATCCATCAATTAGAGTATCAGCATTTGCGAATCTATACCGGGTTTCCGGGCCATGTTGGCTTCATCATTTTTTTGTCTGGTCTGTATATAAATTTTTCTTAAAAGTCCTGATAATTAACCGTGATTTTCACGGTAAATGTGTTTAATGTGCGTTTGGCCACCCATGTTCGCAGTATTTGATCTGCAGGAATAGCCAGCTGTTGAATAATCTCCTGTTGGGGTTCTGCACAATGGGATAGTGTATACAGGAGGTGCACAATTCTTTTTTTATATCGAAATGCCTCCGGCATTTTCATCTATTATGCTTGTGGCCCTCAGGGGAATCATGTTATTTTTTTTGCGGCAACTCCTTGGACATAAGGGCAGGATCTCCCCAAAATAATATCGCGTAGCACCTCCGGAACAAAGATGTCTGTGAGGGATGTGGTGGGATGGTGCCAGCGAAAAAAATAATCTGAGGATATCCCCGTGTTTCTCATATACAGGTCGGCAGACATCTGTATTTATGTGGAAAAACAGGGGAATAATTCCCCTTCTCGGTCCCACGAAAGGAGGGGGATGCTCTTCGTTCTGATCCTCTGCACACTGGCGAATACCATGTCGCAAATAGGAATGAACCGATCAACCACCCTCTACGGGAAAATAACGAATCGGAGCGGGACGTGTGGGAATACGACCGATTCGGATATTTTTTAGAGATAAGAAGAACAAGTTCTGATGTGGATTCACTGACTCATGCTTTTATTGCGACACTCCTTCTGCCGGCATCGATCCCTTTGAGCTCTCTCTTTTTCATTGCGCTCGGTGCAATAATTCCTGATATCGACATCCTGTTCAAACCCTTCTCTGACAAGTATCCCACTCTTTATATTTTTTCTCACGGCGGTTTTACCCATAGCATCGCCGGAGTAGGGGTTGTCGCTTTTCTGGCCTGGCTCGGCATCGCTCTTGCTGATCAGGCCGGTGCCTGTGCATTCTGCTCAGGGGGCTCTCCAGTTCTTATGATAGGGATATTTGTCGGGGGATGTACCCACCTTTTACTCGATACTCTCGCCTTTCCCGGGATACCGCTCTTTTATCCGCTATCAACAAAAAAATGCACTGTGGGGGTATTCCCGGGCCCCAGTCTGATCCTTTTTTCAGCAAGTATCCTCTTTGCCGGTATCCTGATCGGAGGACAGAGATCTGGCATGCTGGTATTTCTTTATGGATCATTTTTTATCGCATTTGTGGCACTGTCTGCAGGGATCCGATATTTTGCACGCACTCATACAAAGGGAATCCTTATCCCGACATTACATCCCCTGAGATGGCTGGTGATCCGGGAGGAGCAATCCAGCTATGTGATTGAGGGATATGATCCTTTCAGGGGTATCTCCAGAAAGGGGGAATATCCAAAATTCAGAGGTCTGGATTCCAGCACTCTGGCGAGTATAAAAGATCGGCCTGAAGTAAAGAGGCACCAATACTATTCCTATATCGTTACGGCTGAAAAGACCGAAAATGGAATTATTCTGAAGGATCCTCTGAGAACGGAAGGGATTGTGTTCTATCCTCCTTCGTTTACTGAAATTACCGTTCCAACCGGATCGTGAGGAGAGGCAAAACCTGATATTTTTCAAAACCGGGCTGCAGGGAATCCTGCACTACCCTGGAGGGGTTACTATCAACGGACCTCGCAGTGGTTTATCAGGTTACCCTCCATGCATTACCGCCATCCGGGGAGGATCAGGGGTTTGCAGGTAGATTCTTCTCTGAAAATCCCTGCAGGGAGGCAAGTTTTCGGGAAAGAATCCTGTTCTCAGTGATATCTTCAACAATACCATTAATGTAGGAGATCTCGCCGGCCGAACTGAACGTTGCCAGGGCAGTGATCCGGGTGTAAATAACGGATCCATCGCTTTTTTTAAGCATCATCTCCCTGTTCTTTACAAAACCATTTTTCTTGAGTTCATCGATGAGCTCTTTTCGCCCATTCGTCTTGAGAAACATATCGGAAATTGGTATCTCTTGCACTGCTTCAAATGAAGAATAACCGAGGATACGTACCAGATGTGAATTTCCCCAGATAAATTTTCCTTCCGGATCTCCAGTACTGCGATACACTCCGACATTGATCGAATCAACCAAGTCCTTGTATCTCGATTCAAGAGCCCTGAACCGCTCTTCAGCTTTTTTGGACGAAATATCTTTCACGATGGTTGAGGTTCCGATAATTGTATTATCCCGGTCAAAGATGGGAGAAACTGTAACTGATACATCGATGACCTTTCCGTCTTTTCTCACTCTTCTCGTCTCGAAGTCCGATATAAATTCACCTGCTTTCACCCTGGCAAGAATCCAGTCTTTTTCATTCAGCAGAGGGGTGGGAAATATGATGTCGATATCTTTTCCAACGACCTCATCAGCAGTATACCCATAAATTCTCACTGCACCGGGATTCCAGGTCTGAATTCTTCCAGTGATCGTCATTCCTATGATTGCATCGTGGGAAGATCTGACGATCTCAGCCAGGAGGTTCCGTACTCGTTCTGCCTCTTCGATATCAGAAATATCTTCATAGATGACCAGCTGGCAGCCATCCAGAAGTGTCACTGGATGAAACACGATCGTCCGGAACTTCCCGTCCTTGCATCTTACCCTGAACTGCCGCGATCGTATCTCTCCCTTCTTCGAATGTCTCAGATCACTCAGCCACAAATCCCGTGCCTTCTGCATCTCGTTCGCATCCGGGAAAGCATGGAGGAACCATCTCTTGCCATCGGGAATGTCCGCAAGGGTATATCCAAACTTCGAGATGAATTTACTATTTAAAAACAGGTATTCCCCTTCCGGACTGATAATGGAAATAGGAAGCGGAGAGGTCTCGGTAATCATAGAGAAACGATTTTTACTCATCGAGAGTGATTCAGTGATGATATGTCGCTGAAAGGCAAGTGCGGCAATTCCAATATAGGTTTCAACCAGATCCCTGTCTCTTAATGCTCCTTCTAAGGGAAGGCACACTGCGGCAGCCCCAATCATATGTTCATCCCATACAATGAGGGTAGCATACACCATCCGATGACCGATAGCCTGGATAATGCGGTTGAGTGCTACCTCGCCAATGAGCTGGTAGAGAAGGTCTGTTGGTATTACTGCGAGCTGGCCATTCTGTATTCTTTCGTATTCTCCAGTTTTTTTGAGTATTTCGGGGGATGGAGAAAATTCAATCCCATTTCCTTCAAAAAGAACCTCCAGGAGATCCACCCCTTTCTCATCACGTATCTCCCGGATAGTCATCATTTTGTTCGTATCATTGTAAGAACAAAGTATGATGACAGCATCAGGGACGATTTCCGCAATGCCCGATGCAAGATGGGAAAAGATCTCTTTTTCGTTGGTCGTTTGAAGAAAAATCTGCGATTTCCTGGATAAAAATTCTTTTTCAGCCGAGTGAATCATCATCTGATCGTACGCATCCTGCTCTGGCGATACGTCTCTTCCAATCCCCTGATATTCGGCTATTTTCATATTTTCGTTGTACAATGCCCTTATTGTGAGAGAAAATTTCATAGCGCCGTTCAGGGTTGAAATTTCATGGACTTTTGTTGTGATAGAAGATTCCCCCTTCGTTTCATGTACCTGTTCCAGAAATTCGAGACGCGCCGGATCCGAGAAATAAGAGAATATATTTGCACCACGGAACTCGGTTCCGTTCTTACCAAATAATTCCCTGAAAGTGCGGTTTACATAGGTAATTGTTCCGTTTGGGAGAAATCGGAAGATTATATCGGTAAGATCCTCAACAATTGCCTTGTACTGAGCCTCGCTCATCTGTAGGGCATCCCGATATCGGATCTCATCAGTGACATCTCCGATCAATAAAATTGTCCCCTGGCCTGTATCCTCAAAAACTGCGGGGATCTTTTTTACCCGAAAATGGCGAACCCCCCTGGGATCGTCAAGTTGGGGCATCCAGACAGTGAGATTCTGTATCGGTCCTTCATTAATATCCCCCACCTGTATTGCAGGAAAGAAGGGGCCGGGGCATTCTTCGAGATTTCTCCCTACGATCTCATCCCGTGTTTTGCCTATCATCTTCAGAAGGGGGACATTTGCCTCAATGACTCTCCCGTTTGTATCAAGGATCAGGATCATATCAGAAGAATAATTGAGAATGCCGGCAAGTGGGATCTTTGTTGAAGAAAAATACACCTTACTGGTTCCTATCGATTGCATCTCAACATGGCCAAGCCTTTCGAGATAGTTCAGATCACTGGAAACGATATTTCTCTTCAGACCAAGCCGTTCAGCAATCTCAGATATACTCATCCCGCGGGGATTCCCTTTCAGAAGATTCCGGATTTTATCAATCCGTTGTTCGGCATGGTTGTTCATTGGATGGTAATCAGGAGTATGACTCAAAAAGGTTTGCACATGCATTAACTATACCTCTCTCTCCCGGCATCCCAGGAAAAGGGATTGACTGCCGGTAATGCCATGCAATGGTGGACTACCTAGTGCATGTCAATTTATCCGTGCATAATTATATTGCAAAAAAATATTTAAATTAACTAAATACCCTTTTGTGCCGATGGAGCGATCAAAACCAGTAGGTATTGCCTCCAAAGGGGATGATAGGAATGAGTTTGAACCAGTCAGGGAGATCCGTGGTGCAGATATCACAGAATGCCGAGTATTTTCTCCGCAGGGCGAGTGAAGCATCACATGCAGCAGATTATCTACATGCGCTCGAATATTATGACCGTGCTCTTGCGACAGATCCCCATTACGCAGGCGCCTGGCATGAGAAAGGAAACTGTCTTGACGAACTTGGACGTTGTGATGAGGCGATAGCCAGTTATGATGAGGCAATCAAGCACGATCCTTACAATGCAGAGACCTGGTTTAACAAAGGATTAATCCTGAAGCGGATGGGCAGGGAGAGTGAAGCATTCCGGTGCATTAATCATGGTATCGATCTTGCGCTGGGAAGATGATACTGGGTCGTATTGGTAATTCATATTCATTCTCTCATTATTTCGAAAAGCCGCATGACATTTAATCTGATTAAGAGGCTTTACTTCACTGTATCGAGATCAGCTGCCAACAAGGAATTATATTTCAGATGAGACGGAGATCTCAAACAGAGTAATACATCAATCCCATCCAATCGCTTTTCTTGGGTGAGATCGAAACATACTGCATGGATGATGCCGTCCGTTTCTTTGAAGAAGATTCCTATGCCCGGCAGGCGGGCATCGAGCTGATTGACGTATCCCCGGGAAGAGCAAGGGTAAAAATGGAGATCAGAGAACAGCATCTGAATAGCCATCGCACAGTCCACGGGGGGGCGATCTTTACGCTTGCAGATACGGCCTTTGCACTGGCTTCCAATTCTCACGGAATCCCTGCCGCGGCAATTAATGCTCATATCTCGTTCCTGACTGCAGCACGGTCCGGGATCCTGTATGCTGAGGCAGAGGAATTTTCCAGAAATCCCAAACTGGCCAGCTACACCGTCCATGTCACGGGGGAAGATGGACAGAGGATTGCGATATTCCAGGGCATGGTATTCCGGAAAACTCCCCACCCCTGATGGTTGAGTGTGTTCCTTCCAATGAACTGAACGCATTTCTGCTCCATTGCGATATTCCACCACACCCCCTGTTTACCCGAAACATGCCCGGATCCCTAGACTATTTATCAGGTAAATCTGATATGCTAAACCGGGACGTACGCTTATGCTCTCAACCAAGAAGATTATCAAGGAAATCTGGGACGCCCAGGGATATGGGAACCTTGCGGTATGGGATGATGGAACGACACGGATTGTCGAGCCAGGGAATGTCCCCCTGATAAATGGTCTCCCGCCCCGAGCAGTATTCAAGCCGCTACCGCTTGTAGGGGGTTTTCCCATGCTCGATCACGCCCTGTACAACAGCTCACTTCAGGAAAAGATTGAAGGAGTTATCCGAAATTCCGGAGGAGAGATCTCACGGGATTAACCACCGCTCTGCCGTTTATTTTATATTCATCGGACCGATGAAGCTTACCCATAAAAATCTATTTTGATGATCTATGCGCAACTATCGGATAAGGGAATACGGTTTTGGGGACCAGGTATCCCGTATAAAGAGGATTGAAATCATGCCATTCTGGATGGGAAGATGGACGGGTGCAACAGGCAGGGGGGCTTATACGGCAACACTCTACAGAGGGCAGCGCCCAAGAGAGACCTTCTATGAAAGGGAGTGGAATCGTTCTCCTGCAATGGTGAAAGAGGAGAACAGCTCCTGTACACCTCTTTCCCAGGATCCGGTATGATGCATGAAATCGAGATGCTTTCCGCTACTTGACGTAACTTCGCCATTTTATAGAATGAGACCTTTTCCGGTCAAATGACTCGATCAAACCTCATCTGTAGTGATAGGAGGACGTTCTTGTGAAAACAGGACGACCCCGTGGTAACTGGGGTAAAATTGCCGGGAAATGAACGAATTGGAAAAGAGAGCCTCAGGAGGGAATCGAACCCTCGACCTTGTCCTTACCAAGGACACGCTCTACCGACTGAGCCACTGAGGCACGGTGCACCAATAACCTAGGAGGTGAACCCTTTAAAAGATTGCGGATAAGATACAATAAAAGAGGGAATTTGTTGAGATAATGGCCTGAAATATCTCCCCATAAGGGGCAGGAACGCGGATCTTCGCTGATAATACGATCAAGATATTCTCCATGAGATGGAATTCAAGTCCAAAGAAAGGGGAGTGAATTTTAAAAATTGGATTTGTTGTTGGAATCTCTGATGCGGACATCCATCCTTGGAACGGGGATTTCTATCTCTTCCTGGGTAAATCGTTCCGCAATCATCATATTCACCGCATCCCTGACCTCCCAGGTCTTTGTAACATCCGACGTCCAAAGATCGAGCTCAAATTTAAGGCTTGACTCGCCAAATTCCAGGAAGTACACCACAGGTTCAGGATCTGAGAGGATGAAAGGGATACGTTCTGCCAGTTCGATTGCGATGTCATTCAGTATTTTTTTTACCTGCTGGACATCAGTACCGCAGGCAACTCCGACAGGTACCCTGATTTTCATCCTTGCATCCGGTGTGGAATAATTCACCACAAAACTTTTAGTAATCGTTGAATTCGGAATCGTTACAATCTGATTATCCAGAGTCCTTAACCTCGTACTGCGGGAACCAACATGCATAACATCCCCGGTATACTGGTCAATTTTTATTCGGTCATAGAGTTCGAAGGGCTTGTCCACAGCAATAACTGCCCCCCCTAAAAAATTTGACAAAAAATCCTGTGCAGCCAGGCCAATGGCTATTGCAACAATCCCTGCACCGGCCAGGAAAGCGGTGATATCAATGTCAAGGACGAGTAGGATGAGGAGAAAAGCGACAAACCATATCACGTATTTTGATATCGTGAGAGCTATGGTAACCATCCTCTCATCGATATCGCTCCCGGCTTTGCCTGCGATGCGGGAACCATAGATGCTGATGAAATTGTGAACAAACCCGGAAACGATCCACGCACCGATTATTACATATACCGCTTCGAAATACTTGCTCTCCACCACCCCTTCAAGCCGGGGTGGGAGGCTTGCCACCTGGAGTGCGGCAAAAACTGAAATCACCAGAACTGCAATAACAGCCGGTGTACCAATGGAAGCGAGGATAATATCATCAATTCTGGATTCCGTGGTATCAGCTTTTTTCTTTAACCATTTTACGATACCATACATCGTAAATGCAATGACAATCCCTGCCAAAAAAATGATTATCGCAAGAAAATTCCCTGAGATTCCGAATATCTCTGTCGGGACAAACAGGGTAGAATTCGGACCTGTTTCATTGTTCATTATGAGTATACTTATCTTTGCAAATCGTAAATATTTAGTCAGGAATGGCTATCGGAAAAGAAATTTCTGAAAAGATCAATGACCTTGTCGACCGTGATTACGCGTTCATGCACATCTGCGGGACGCATGAAGCTGCTATTGCCCGCCATGGATTGCGGAGCCTGTTGCCCGCACGACTGAAGATCGTCATGGGGCCGGGGTGCCCCGTCTGCATTACTCCGCAGGGAGAGATAGATGCAGCCCTTGACCTGGTCGAACGGGGGGTTATTCTGGCAACCTACGGAGATCTCCTCAGGGTTCCCGGTAGTGCTGGTTCACTTGAATCATCAGGTGGGGACGTAAGAGTTGTCCAGGGGGTCCATAAAGCAGTAGAGATTGCAAAAGGGACGGACAAGGAAGTGGTATTTATATCAGTCGGGTTTGAAACTACGGCTCCTACAGTTGCCGCAACCATTCTTTCAAAGCCGCCGCAAAACTTCAGTATCCTTTCCTGCCACCGGCTTGTTCCGCCAGCTATGAAGTGGCTTCTCGAACAGGGAGAAGCTCATCTCCAAGGGTTCATGCTTCCAGGTCATGTCTGTACAGTGACCGGATACCAGGATTATGAACAGTTCCCCGTACCTCAGGTAGTTGCCGGCTTTGAAGCCGAAGATATTCTGCTTGGACTCCTGATGCTTGTCCAGCAGGTCAGAGCGGGTGCTCACCGAATCGATAATGCCTATCCCAGGGCAGTCTGCAGAGAAGGTAATCCAAAAGCAAAAGCTCTGATGTACCAGGTTTTCGAGACTGCCGATGTGGAATGGCGGGGTTTTCCGGTTATCCCCGCCTCTGGTCTCAGGCTCAAGAAAGAATTTGAGCACTATGATGCCCAGAAGAAGTTTGAGATAGAGTTCAAGAAGGTCAGCAAGCATACCGCCTGTATCTGTGACAAGGTGCTCCGGGGAATAGCTCAACCTTCAGAATGCAGACTTTTTGACAGAGTATGCACACCAAGAACTCCTGTTGGACCCTGCATGGTAAGCCATGAGGGTGCCTGCAAGATATGGCATACCTACAAAGAAAAGCACCAATAATCTTTTTTTCTAACAACATCCGGAACTACGATTGAAAAGAAATCCACCGGGTTCTTTCCCTCCATCTAAAGGGGGAACACCTCGTCAGTTTCATTTCTTTGAAGCAATAGAATACAGAGGACCATGCGAGCAATCCCATAATTATTATACTCTTCAACATCCTGTTCATATGGAGACACATCCATGTGCCTTTTATCAGCCCTGGTAGGGTAGTGGATATCCTGGGAGCCTCCGGAGCTTCCGACCCGGGTTCGAATCCCGGCCGGGGCGTTATCTTTTCCGGGTAGTATGGGGTGCCTCCTGCTGGCATCTCATTGAACGGATGAACATATTCTGCGTCTTTTCCGGGGAAGGTTATCGGGTAAATCGCTCAAAACCCGGGATTGCCCATCCCTTTTATGGTTTTGAGGATTCACAAAGTTAAGCATGCATTACGAAATCCGGTATGGACCGTCCTACTCAATGCTTGTGGTGACCCTTGAACCTGGCGACTCCCTTACAGCGGAATCGGGTGCAATGACATATATGCAGCCCGTGATTGACGTAAAGACCCAGAAACGTGAGAAGAGCTTCTGGGGATCGCTCTCCCTTGCACTGGTTGGCGGCCAGAGTTTCTTTGTCAACGAATATGTGGCAACCGGACAGAAAGGAGAGGTGGCGTTTTCAGCCGCTCCTCTCGGTGATATCGATTCTCTCACCGTCTCTCAAGGCCAGGGTTTTCTCGTTCAGAAGTCTGCCTACCTTGCGTCCCAGGAGGGTGTCGATCTCGATGTGAAATGGGAAGGGTTTACCAAAGGTCTGTTTGGACAGGGGCTCTTCATGATCAGAGCAACAGGGAATGGCCTGCTCTTCATCAATACCTTCGGTGCTATCGACAAACATGTGCTGGCCCCAGATGAATCCCTCATTGTTGACAATTTTCATCTCGTGGCCTTTTCCGATAGTTGCCACTATGTTGTCCGGAAATTTGGCGGATTGAAGGAGACCATCCTTGGTGGGGAGGGCCTGGTGACTGAAATCACAGGCCCTGGAGAAGTATACATCCAGACAAAGAATATCAGGGAATTGTCTGACTGGATATGGACACTTATTGCCCCAAGGGTCCAGGCCAAGGCCCGGTAAAAAGATCCACAGGGGAGAGAAACAGGTTGCGCTCAGTTGATTACAAATATACGCCGGATACCAGGACGTCGGGGATTTAGGCCGCCCATAAAATGGGTACGATTTCGCTCCGACATTTATTCCTGCAATATGATATGGCTGATTCGGCAGGAAGTTGATCCGGCCTATTATTTCTCTCAAGGCTAGGAATCTGCGTCTGGGAAAAAAACCCGCTGGTGGAAAAGACAATTCCGAAGAGAGCAATTCTCTGCTTCAGGATAACAAGAAAAAAAGAAGAGTTCAGGCGTTCTTCATCTTGGCTTTGCCGACATACCCGTCCTTGCCAAGATAATAAAGGAAGCCTTTTTCTCGGGCGATCTTTTCAGTCCCGACCTTCTTCTTCTTTCCGCCTTTGTTGTTCTTCATTGGTGCTGCCCATACGTACCCATCCTTACCCAGATAATAGAGGTACCCGGGTTCACGCTTGATTTTCTCTTTTCCAATCTTTGTTCCCATAAATTCACCTTGATTTTTAAGTTTTGGTTTATACAAAAGTGATAACGCAAGTTGGTATTTAAATGTTTCGCTGAGATTCCCCCGAAGGCCGCCGTGCATACCTATCTTTCGCCGTGAAGTATCCAGTAATACCGATTTCTTTATTAATTAGTGTGAAATAATATCTGATAATTATTACTTCTCTCAAATTATCGCCTGCAAAAAAAAAATTTCCGGAATGTTTCGTGGTGATGCCGCACAACAGTTCCGTGTTCGACTCTCATTTTCCAAGGTGTCATTTTGTATCAGGAAATAAGAGACATCACACGGAAAACACAATATCAGGCGAGTAGAATTCTTTTTAAAATTTGATTGAAAGATGGATTTGATGAATATTTAAGGAAATCAAGATAGTAACGTATTGTTCATTGAAACAAGGGAATATTCTGTCATTCCGTATCAGATGCAGCCAAGAAGAGATGGATTTTAAGAAACACTTTCAAAATAAAGTAGTGTTGATGCGCTCTCACTTTTTTCCGTAGAACACTGAATAACGGGCAAGGTATAATCCCGTTTGTTCAAGACACCGATCTGCATAAAGTCAGTCTGCAGGTTCAAATCCCCGGACAAATCCCCTTTTATAGAGTTCTTCATTCTTCTTCAGCCATTCTGCGGCATGGATAAAACCGTTGTTATCAGCCTTTTTGACTGCAAGGGGATAGTCATCGGGGTAATGAATTTCCCGATTTATCATCATCAGCTCCTGATACACCTTGCGTGGGACTTTCACTCTGTCGATCATGTCTGGTATATGATCGGTATTCTTCATTGAGATAAATATAGATTATTCACCTGTTCATGGTTGGAAAATGAATTTATGCAATGAATACGCCGGAAAGAAATGAATATACTCTTCAGTATGAAAGATGATACCATTATAATTCCAGTCAGGAGGTAGAATTTTTATGAATATCCGATCAATCTCTCCTGCAGGGTTTACCTCTGCTATCCTGTTATTCTGTATCGTTGTTGGAGCAAGCTTCCTCTGCGGCAGCATCGAGAACACGGGTAATCCTGCTGCCGGATCTTCCGGGATACTGCAGGTCGGACACGGTATCCAACCTGCGTACGAAAATCAGGACCCGGCCTCTTCTGCCGATGTACCCGTGGCCAATTTTTCTGCAAAGGCAGGCGCGATAACCAGGTTCAGCGTTTTTTTTGACGGGACCCCCTCCAAAGGATCGGATCTGAGTTACCAGTGGAGTTTTGAAGATGGATCTGTTCTTTCTTCACCAAAACCGGTAAAATTTTTTAAAGGCCCGTTGGTTGGACTGGTTACCCTGAAAGTGAGCAATGCCGAAGGAAGCGACAGCATCACGCAGAAGGTTACGATCGATACGAAAGGAGAGGTGAGTGTAGAGCGTTATGATAAGCCTGATATTTTTGAGGAAATACCATCAGTCATAACTCCCGCCACGATCCCTGACGTGAATGAAACAATTCCCGGAGTCATCGAATCTCCTGATTACCTTCAAAAATTCATCGAAGGTGCCCAGTTCATGGAAGAGGGAGACCTCTCTGGTGCAATTGAAGCCCTGAGTACATCGATTACACTAAACCAGAGCTTTCCCGATGCGTATGTAGCCCGAGGAATGGCTGAATTCATGACGGGATATTATCAGTTCTATGAATTCCGTGGAAAGGAACAGCTGCTCATGGCCGTTGACGATTATACCCGTGCACTCGATCAGGATCCTGGAAATATTGATGCACTTCTCGGGAGGGGAGCAGCATGGATCTACCTTGGGGAGTATCATTCATGGCGGTCGTATATCGGAAATGATACTGTATTCAACTACTATGAGAACGCAATCAAGGACTTCAACAAAGTCCTTAAAACCGAACCGGATAATATCGATGCCATCAACGGAAAAGCATATGCCACACTAGTTATTGGTTCAGGGAATCCGGCAAAGAAAGCAAACACGCTGATGGTTGAATCCGCAAAAAAGGATATTGAGCGTTCAATCAGGCTGAACGATGATAATCCGCGTGCTCATTTTATCCTTGGATTGTATTATGATCATGAAGGCCTCTATCCTTCAGCCATCAATGAATTTTCAAAGGCGATTGAACAGGATCCCACGGAAGCATGGTATTATGAATGGAGGGGATTTGAAAAGTTCCAGAAGGGAGATTATTCCGATGCTATCAAGGATTATTCGACGGCCATCTCCCTGCAGCCCCGCTTTGCACAGGCATATAATATCAGGGGAATGACAAGGGCATTTCTTATGAATGTGGATGATCGTTCTCCTGAACTTAGTGATTTTAACCAGGCAATCGAGATCAATTCGGAAATATCCGAATTCTACCGGAATTATGCTCTAGGACTTGCAAGCTGGAAATACTGGGACAAATCGCTGAATGAGCATTCGGTTGATGTGCTTGCGACGGCATCTGAACTTGATCCAACCGATTACCGGATCCACGGGGACAGGGCGTATATTCTTACGGGGTTGAACAGGAATCACGAAGCCACCCAGGAACTTATCGAATATCAGAGGCGTTCGCTCACCAATGAAGAGAAGATAACGGCCAGCGATCTTCTGGCATATAACAACGTGGCACGGTACTATGTGAACACGTGGTAAAAAGCACAAGGCGCTACGCCTTTTTTTCACCGTAAATCGTTACCGGATACTCGGTTATCAGGTTCTGATTACTGGGAAAGTGGCAGCGCAGGCCAATTCACTAGACCTGATGAGCTAGTACTGCTGGATACCAGAAAGACAGGAAACAGAACCATCAGAGAGAAAATAGTGCTGCTATGGGGATTCGAACCCCAGTCTTCGGCGTGAAAGGCCGAAATGATTGGCCGGACTACACTATAGCAGCAAAGTTGCTTTATCCTGTTAGATCTTCAACGTAAAAATAATTGTGGATGAGGATGGCGAGGAGTATCACTGGTTGATCGGGGTCCCTTCAGTCTCGGTGACCGTCCTGAACGCTGCCATCAGCTGGCGGGTGACAGGGCCGGGTTTTCCGGTGCCGATCGCACGGCCATCGATCAGGACAATCGGGGCGACCTCAGCCGCAGTGCCCGTGACAAAGACCTCGTCTGCTGAATACATATCGTAATACCCGAGGTTCTGCTCCACCAGGGTAAGGCCGTGTGATTTCGCAATCTCAAGGACTACGGCACGGGTGATCCCCCTGAGGTTGTTCAGCGTTGGCGGGGTGAAGATGATCCCGTTTTTCACAATGAAGATATTGTCGCCCGACCCCTCCGACATATACCCGTTGGTATCAAAGAATATCGCCTCGTCGCCGCCCTTGTAGTTCGCCTCGATCTTGCCGAGGATGTTGTTCAAGTAGTTCAGGCTCTTGACATTCGGCGGGAGTGCTTCGGCAGGGTTCCTCCTGACCGAGACTGTGATCGCCTTGAGGCCCTTCTCATAGAGATCACCGTACATCGCACCCCATTCAACGGCGATCACAATCACCGAGGCTATCGGGCACTTCCTCGGGTCGAGTCCAAGGTCTCCCACACCCCTCGTGACGAGTGGCCGGATATAGCCGTTCGAGAGCTTGTTCCTCCTGAGCACCTCAAGGATGATCCCGGCCATCTCCTCTTTTGGGACCGGGACCTTGAGGTCAATGGTCCGTGCAGAGTCATATAACCGGTCGAGGTGCTCCTGGAGGCGGAAGACCCTGCCGTTGTAGGCACGGATCCCTTCAAAGACCCCGTCCCCATAGAGGAATCCATGGTCAAAGACAGAGATGTGTGCCTCTTCCTTTGGCAGATACTTCCCGTCAATATAGATGATCATACCTGCTAGATTTGGAAGTACTAGTATTTTTTACCTGCTGGTTATCCCCGGGCGCCGGTCCTGCAGGAGGCGATAAAAGACGAGAACATGTTCCGGCTGCTTACCGGGTGAAGGTGGGTGTAGCTCCCGATTGTATTGTCCCGGACGGCACCATCGAGCTGCCCCTTTATCCCTTTGCCACGCGAGAGAAGGTAGGAGAATCGGGTATCCGCCGGGAGATTCACATCAGAGTAATGGAACTCATGGCCCCTGAAATGACCTGCACCGAGCGGATTTCCTCCCTGACTCTCTCCTTCGACATAACTGACAATCCGGCGTGCAGGCATCATCGTTTCACCATCAAAGACCCCGCACATCGCGCAGGACTCCTCCTTGTCTGATCCCTGCCATCCCGCTTTCGTCCGTATCGCCCCGGTGAGGTACATCAGGCCCCCGCATTCGGCGTATATCGGGATGCCCTCCCGCGACCTCTCATGTACCGCATCCCTCATCCGATCGTTTGCCTCGAGTTCATGCAGGAACAGTTCGGGGTATCCCCCTCCGAAGATGTACCCGTCCGCCTCCGGTAGCCGGTCATGGATCGGGCTGAAGGTGACTACCTTTGCCCCGCCAGCCCTGAGGTGGTCAAAGAGATCCGCATAATAGAAGTTAAACGCTTCATCGAGTGCAACTGCGATGGTCGTATCGGGTGCCTCGGCAGGCTCGAACAGGGGATCATGGCCGGGAGGGGTGGGGACCGTGGCTGACAGTCCGAGGAGGAGATCGGGATCGATATGATCCCCCACCATTGCAGTAATGTCCTGGATGCGCCGGAGAAACGCAGGAGCAGTCTTTCCTTCGAGATAGGGCACCAGCCCCAGGTGGCGCATCGCAAGATCCATGTCAGGCTGGCGTGGTACTGCCCCGATGACCGGGACCCCGCAATGGTGCTCGATCGCCTCGGTAGCCTTCCGGACATGCTGTGGCCCGGAGACATTGTTCAGGATGATCCCCCTGATATCGATCGCCGGGTCAAATGATTGGAATCCCTTCACAATCGCAGCCGCACTCCGGGTGATGCTCCGTGCACTTACCACCAGCACGACCGGTATGTTCAGGAGCTTTGCGACCGCTGCACTGCTCCCCTCATCGCCGAGGGACTCTGCCCCCTCGTAAAGACCCCTGACACCTTCTACAAGGCCACAATCGGATCCCTCCATACCGTGAGCGAAGATCCTGGCAAGGTCTGTTCTTTCCATCACGAAGGTATCCAGGTTACGGCAGGGACGCCCTGTAACCCCGGTGAGGTAGGAGGGATCGATGTAGTCCATGCCCACTTTGAACGTCTGGACCGTCATCTTCTGCGAGAGCAGCGCAGCGATCGCGAGGCTGATGCTGGTCTTCCCGCTCCCTGAACGGTCCCCTGAGATCATCAGGGCTCGCATGACATGCTCCGGAGGATCGCACCAAACTCGCTCTCGACAATATCTTTCACGCCAAGGGTCCGGGGATGGAGATCCACCTCAACGACAACGTGCCGGTGCCCAAGGTCACGGAGTGGCTCGACCTGCCGCGGGCCGTTCGTTATCGAGAAGCATTCGATCCCATCGGTATATTCCCGGGGGATCGCATGCGGAACCCCGACAATGAGCGCAAACTCAGGGTCGAGTTCTGAAAGCCGCTTCCCTGCCGCCTCTCCGTTTGCACCGTACTCATCGAGGGCCCCTAAAAGCCCGGGTTCCAGCCCGCGCCCGGTCATCCCGGCAAGGATCCGCCGGGCATCTTGCCGGACCTTCGGAAGACCCCTGGCTTCAAGGTTTGCAAGATACGTGATGTCGGCACAGGGGCAGATGTCATGGAGCGCCAGGAGTTCATCCGCGAACATGTATGCGGTCTCTTTCTTGGCGTTCATGATCGCAACCCCCCTCTTTCCCGAACCGGCAAGGGCGGCCAGCCTTCCCGCAACAAGATGTTTGAGATCCCCCCGGGAGGGCTCTATATACGGTTTGCAGGCTGCTCCCCGGAGACGCTCCACTTCGTTTGCCATCCCGAGCAGGTATTTCTGGCGTTCGAGTTCATCGGCCGAGATCCATCCTGCCTCAGCGGCGGGTTCAAGGGTGGCGATCACTCCTTCTATGTTCTCGGGGTATCCTGCATGGATCTCGATCGCGATGGTCGGCGTTGAGACGCCCGAGAGGGTTACTGCTGACTTGAGATCCTCACCGATGATCATGGAGACACAGGTGCCCACTACCGCCATCCGGTGAGGGTGGAACTGCTCCTCGGCATACCTGAGGACCCGTTCGAGCGGCTCCTGCCCCCCGAAGATGAACTCGTGGTCAGCGAGCGAGGTGGTCAGCACACGCATCCCGTCCTCTTCAAGGAGCCGAGCATGCTTGAACGAGCATCCTGACGGCCCGTGGAGTACGGCTACATCGACCTCGAGATCGCGGGCTGTATAGAGGGCAGCGACAATCGAACTCGGCCTCGGCTGCATATACTTCATGGCTTCTCTCACCTCCAGCACTTCACAGAAAGGACAATGCTTCCACAGCTGGTAAGGGTACTTGCGATGGAAATTCCCTCGGCAAGGGATCCAGCATAGTGGAACGGGATACCCCTGCATCCGGGATCATCTCCGATCCCGGCATATTCGCTGCCTACCATGATCACCCTGGCAGGTTGGATCTCACCGATCAAAGCCAGGATATCCTCTCTTGGAAATCCCTCGCAGACCGCCCCGGTCTCTTTCCCGGTGACGAGCGTGATCTCCTCTCTGCCGGTAATCTTCCTTGCGTACTGCACTGCAGACCGGGTGGTCAGTGCACTGGTCCCTGAATTGGAATTGTCAATGATCCTGATCCCTCCTTCGGATGTCTGGGACATCCTGCCCGGGATGGCCTGAAACGTTGCGAGCCGTGACGGGTCGCCCCCCAGATCACACCCGGCAGCGGCAGCGAGCTGCAGGGGTATCCGGTAACTTTCGAGCAGGAGGAGCGGGGATCCAAAGGTCCCGGTCATTCCCCCGCATTCATACCGGCACACCTCTCCATCAGTGACAGTGACCGATTCAACGGGCACTGCACCCGGGGCGTCAATTCCAGGGGCTACCAGAAGGTGGGGCAGCCGCTGCCCGGATCGGATCTTCTCGGTGAGGGCCTTCCTTTTTCCACCGGCGAAAAGGTAATCCTCCGATGAGGTGATGATCCCATACTCCCCTGCACCCGTGCACCCGAGGGAGACCTCGCTGATGCACCAACCCCCGATACGCAGCGCCTCTTCTGCCGCCGGGACAAGGGAGGAGGGGGTAATACTCTTCTTCCAGAGAAGCTCCTTTTCCGGGAAACGGTAGGTTCCGATGGAAGTCTGGAGGATGCCCGGCCCCTTCATGACATGGGCAAGTGCACAGGCAGTGGTCGTCTTGCCCCTGGCCCCCGTGATCTCGATGAACGGTGCAGGCCTGTCCTTTCCGATGATCCACCTTACCGCATCGTGGTGTGAGATGACGGGGACCGTAAGCGACCGGAGCAGCGGGTGCCATGGATCGAGGTGAACCGGTGCAATTGCCAGGTCATACGACCGCTCTGCTGCGGTTGCGGCATCTATCCCCGCCTTTCCTCGGTAAACATCGACCACGTCGGTGAAATGGCCCCTGCCGTTCAGGTATCCTGCGATGTCAAGACCGCCATGGATCGTGTCGATGACAAGAATTCGCATGAAGGATTACAGGGTTGAGAGCACCCGTTCGGCATTCTTTATCATCAGGTCAGCAAGAAGCGGGTCGCTGCCGATGGGATCAGCATAGAGGAGGGGGATGTTCTTTCCGTTCATGGCAAACTGCCCCTTTGTCTCCCCGCCCGATAGCCCTATAATCTCCGGGATATCCTGCAGGATATGCACCCCTTTGGCAAGGAACAGCGGCACGACAACCAGCACTTCGATCGGCTCATTCCGGAACGCATCCATGGAGTCCTTGATGGAGGGGGAGTTCATGTTCATAAATCCGCATTTTACGATAAAATCCGGATATCGCCTGGCAATAAGCCCGGCAGTCTCTTCGACAAGTTCCTTATTATACGGGAGTTTACTTCCATGGCCCACAAGGAGGATGCCCTTCTTACTCATATGGTAATACGTTGTGCTGATGGACGTAAAACAATTGCCAATTTTCCCCCCGAACATTCCAGGCAGCACCTCAAAATGCAGGAATCCGCAGGCACTGGAGGGGGGGAAGAAAGGATTTTTATACCATTTTTTGTATAATCCTTCCGGTTTATTTTTAAGGTATTCAAACGATTTATAATCCCATACAATGGATCATCTACTGCATTCGGTGTAATTTTGATACCTGTCCAGCGTGTTAGATATGGAAAATAACGAATATTTCCGAAGGTTTGGAATCATTCTCAATCGTAGGGTGGTAAAGACTCCCCTTGCCATAGCATCAATGGCCGGAATCGTGGACGCCACGTATGTGCTCGAGCGGGAGGCGCATGTCGGAGCTGCCTTTATCGGGGGATACTCCATCGATGAAAAGACGCTCGCTGCCAGCCATGAGATCGCGGCAAAAGGGAGAAAGGAGTTCCTCTGTGATGACCCGCTCAAGGAGATCGCTGAGCAGGTCCGGCAGCTCCGCAGGAGTGATGTTGTGACCGGAGTCAATATGAGGGGGAGCCGCCCTGACTCGTTCCGGGAGGCCGCCCGGCAGCTCGGAGACGAGGTGATCTATGAGATCGATGCCCACTGCCGCCAGGAGCCGATGAAACAGGCCGGGGTCGGTGAATATTACCTCCATCATCCTGATGAACTTGTCCTGTGCGTACAGACGCTCAAGTCCGAAGGGGTCGTTGTCTCTGTGAAGATCCGGGCAGGGATACATTCCAACGATGCAGCTCTGGCACAGCTTCTCTGGAAAGCCGGCGCCGATATCCTTCATGTCGACCTGATGGACTTTGGATACCAGAAGATCCGGCAGATGCGGAACAACTGCCCCATCTTCATCATCGCAAACAATTCCATGCATACCTTTGAACGGATGAAAGAGATGCTCTCCCATGGTGCAGACATGGTCTCGCTCGCGCGGAAAGCCGACGAGCGGACGCTTGGAGGCCTCGATGCTGCCATATCCCGGTATGCTGATGAGCATGGCTGGTACAACTCCCCAAAACAGCTCTGCAGGGGTGGGGATCTCCGTTCCCTCGCGTTCTGCTGCATGCCGGTCAAGAACTGCCCCCTTATACCGACCCTGGAAAAGGCAGGGGTGACAAGGGAAGAATACATGAAGCTGAAGCAGGAATACGTCAAAGATACCCCCCTGGCCGAGGGGAAACAGACCTGTTTTGGCAGCCTGGCCTGGTGCTGCAAGGATTCCTCTCCCTGCATGTTCCGCGATCTCACGATACGGCAGGCAGGCCTGACCAACAGCGAGTACATGCGGAAGAAACGGGAACTTTCAGAGAAACTGATGCACTGGTTGTTTTATGAACGGGCAACCGATGACACGTGCTGACCGTGCGCAACTTGCGATGATGCTCGAGGTCTGCGCTTTCCCCAAACCGGGAAACGTGGACCGGTGCCATGACTATGCCGAGACCCGGCTCGAACATTTCCTTGCATCGACCATCCTTTCACGCAAAGCGCTCGAAAGGGCGGAGCAGTGCGAAGGGGGGATCGGGGACATCATCCTCGATGCAGTCGGACGAACCAACGTCCATTCGGGGGGGAACACCCATTTCGGGGCTTTTATCCTGCTGATCCCCCTTCTCTGCGGGGGGGATATCCCCGGTGCCTGCCGTATCATATCAGAGACTACTGTCGAAGATGCTATCCTCTTTTACCGGGCTTTTGGAAAAACGCGGGTCAGGGTGTTGAAGGACGATGAGCTTGATGTGAACGATCCACGCGCTACCGATGAACTCAGAGAACGCCGGATGACGTTATACGATGTCATGCTGTATTCTGCCAAACATGACATGGTTGCCCGTGAATGGATCAACGGATTTGCCCTTACCCGGCGAGGGGCCGATCTCCTCAAATCCCATCATGGGGGATGCGGGGCTGTGGTGGGAACGTTCATGGATCTCCTGTCCACCGAACCTGATACGTTCATCATCAAGAAGCATGGCCGAGACGTCGCCTGGGAGGTCATGAGAAAGGCACGGGAGGTAAGGGAAGGAATCCGCGACATCGCCCGGTTCGACCAGGAATTGATCGATAGCGGCATAAATCCCGGCTCAATCGCAGATATTATCATTGCCTCCCTCTATATCGCTCTGGGTGAAGGATGGCAATGGGACTATTGAGAGAGGGGATCAACGAGGTTATCGCCACCACCTGCCGGAATGCGGCACCCATGGGCATCATCTACCGGAACGGAGTGGCGCGGATGGTGGTATTCTGGGGAAGTCATACTGCCGAGCGGATAAGGGAGCACGGCTGGGTCGTGGCAAATTTTCTCTACGACCCGGTGGTCTATGTGAAAACAGCCTTTGAAGATCTGCCGCCGGAAGATTTTATCGATGAACAGGTGGGGGAGATTGCCGTCCAGCGACTTTCCGGGGTGGAAGCCTGGGCAGCCTACCAGGCCGAGATTGACCAGGAAACCAATGAGGCTCTGATCGTCACCCTCACTCTCCTGAAAGAGACGATCTGCAGCCTAGCCCTGCACCCGGTCAATCGTGGTTTCAACAGTATCATCGATGCGACCGTTCACGCGACCCGGTTCCAGCAATCCCGCGACCCCCATCTCCACGACCTGATCCGGCACCATGCCTCACTTGTCAGGAAATGCGGCGGTGCGCGCGAGCTGCAAGCGCTCGAGCTCCTCTCTACCTATCTGGATTTCGGGGACGAAGAATAATCCTGCACCTCACCACCTATTCTCCCGGCTCTTTTCTGTTTGATACAACAGAGGTTTGAAACACCAGGAGACCCGGGAAGGCAGGGCCTGCACCTCTGATGCAGTGTCACGGTTCCTGGCTTAGGACTGCCAGCATTCTGATCCCTGTTCAGGCCAGGTGAGCCCGTAGTCCAAAAAAAAAACATGATTCCTTTGAAGGCCACAAGCATAAAAGATGAAAATGCCGGAGGCATTTTCATATAAACCTCCTATGAGCCCCGATTTCGGGATACAGGCATAAATTATGAAAATTACGAAGTGATTTTCATTGGAAAAAGGATGAACCGGTATCAGCAGACCCTCGGGACGGGATCCCCGATCGGAGGTTCGATGAAGCGTTCGCCCCCCACCGCGGTCTCCATAATCACATGGGCCCCCTCCGTTACCCTGCCGATGATTGCGGCGTCGTACCCGTAGTGGTGTGATTTGATTGCGGCGAGAATTGCCTCTGCCTCCTCTGCGGGGACCCCCATCACGACTTTTCCCTCGTTTGCAACCTGCAGGGGATCAATCCCAAGCATCATCGAGGCGCTCTTCACGCTCTTCCGCAGTGGCACCTGCTCCTCATCGATGCGGATTGAGACCCTGCTCTTCCTTGCCATCTCGTTGATCGCACTGGCAAATCCTCCCCGGGTAGGGTCCTTCATGGCATGAATGGTCCCTGCCTCAAGGGCACGGGAGACCAGGCCCCAGAGTGGGGCGACATCGGATCGGATCTGCTCTCCGAATGACAGGCCTGCCCGTTCTGCCATGATGGCAAGCCCATGGTCACCGAGCGTCCCGCTTACTATGATCACATCACCTGGCAGGAGCCCCGAGTCCCTGACCGGGGTTCCGGTGATACCAATACCCGCGGTATTGATCACTATCCCGTCCAGGGCACCCTTCTCCAGCACCTTCGTATCCCCTGTCACGAGGCTCGCACCGGATTCGCCGAGGGCGGCATCCATGGACTGTACGATCCGCTCAAGGTCCGCTACTTCAAATCCCTCTTCGATGATCATACCGCAGGAGAGCGCAAGCGGCCTGCCACCCATCATGGCGAGGTCATTGATCGTTCCGCAGATGGATATCCTCCCGATATCCCCTCCTGGGAAGAAGATGGGCCGGACGACGTGGGAATCCGTGGTGAAGACGATGTTCAGCCCATCTACGGGGATGACTGCCCCGTCATCAAGCGCCTCGAGGCCGATCCCCCCTGCATTGTTGTGCTCTATCCTCGTCAGGACCTTGAGGAGTTCCCCCATCACTTCACCGCCGGCCCCATGCATCAGGCTGACTTTCATCTACTCATCCACCTCTATCTCGATATGGGTGACCACAATCTCCCTGCCCCGCACCAGCTCAGGGAGCGCCCCGCATCCCGGACAGATGAACTTTTCACTTCCCCGGTACCCACAGATACACCGTGTCTCCGGGGGGATCTGCGTACTCTCGAGGACTGCCCCGCGTAAGACCGGATCTTCTTCGATGAGAGTGTCGAACAGGAACTGTACCTGTTCGGGACTGACCATCGACATCTCGCCGATATCAACGCACACTCTCTTCACCTGCCTGGCATGGTGATCGCGGGCTGTCTTCTGTGCCGTCTTAAAAATATCGTATGCAATTCCAAACTCGTGCATGTTTTCAACCAGATAAAGAGGATTTCCCCGGCCGCGTGCCGGGAAATGCACCGGGAGCGTCCGGGTGCGGAGGCGGCAGGAGGACCGTATTCCTGTACAGTTCTGCCGGAACCGCAATAAATGATCGTATCGTGCCGGTATACCTCCGCCGGGGAATTCTTCATATAGTCCTGTTCCAAAGAGTAGTAGCGGCGAAGGTACACTCCCATGCTGGATTTTTTGCTGCATATTGACCAGAACCTCGCCGGGCTGATAACCACCTTTGGTCCGGGTGCCTATCTGATCCTCTTCCTGATTCTCTTTCTCGAGACCGGGTGCATCCTTACGGTATTTCTGCCCGGGGACTCGCTCCTCTTTGTGGCTGGTGCAGGGGCAGCATCAGGCCTCTTCTCCCTCTCCTGGTTGATCATCATCTTCTTCCTTGCGGGGGTGGCTGGCGACCTCCTGAACTATTGGCTCGGACACCATATCGGGCTGAACGTCTTCAGGCAACGGTTCCCTGACCTCGTAAAGGAAGAATACATCGATCGGACGAGCCTGTATTTTGAGCGGTTCGGGAAGAAGACGATCTTTATTGGGCGGTTCATCCCGGTGGTCAGGACATTTGCCCCCTTCCTTGCCGGCATCGGCACCATGGATTGCCGCGATTTCCTGCTGTACAACGTCATATCCGCGTTCTGCTGGTCTGTGGCCATCACGGGGGCCGGGTATATCCTTGGATCGATCCCCTGGATACAGGAGCATATCGGCCTGATCATCCTGATCACCATTGTGTTCATCCTGGCGACGATCATCGTTATCATCCTGGCGTCTGCCCATGGGCTTTTGAGGGCAAAGAGAGGAGAAAAGAACGGGGGATGACTCCCTCCTGCCCTGAGAGGGAGACTGGCGGGGACCCTAACAGGCGTGATGGATCATGAGCCCTTCGTTGTCGATCTTTGATTCCACCGTGACCGAGAGGCCGATTTTTTTGACGATCTCTTCAACAAAAGCCCGGTCTTTCTCGGTGATGATGGCAATCGAAGGGCCAACCGAGCTCATGCCGACAAACTCGAGACCGGCTTCTCGGAGCTGGCTCATGTAATGGTAGATCTCGAAGCTGTGGTGCTCCACCTCGGCCCGTTTCGAACCGCGGAACTCGATCTCCCAGATGATATTGCCGATCCGCTTCAGGTTGTCCTCCTCGAGCGCCGGGATCATGTCCATGAGCATGAGATACGCCTTCAGTTCCCTGTCGCGGTAGTCAAGCACTCTTGCCTTGTTCATCAGGAGGTCAAACTCCTTTGTTCCCGCAGATGAGATGTCACTTGGGGGGATGACCACAAAGACATTTTTCCCTTCCGCGAATGGATGGTGGTAGGCCAGCGTCAGCTCATCTCCCATGATTGCCATACCGCCGTAAGTACTGACAGCAGGGCCGACACCGGTCTCGAATGCAAAGGCGATCGTCTCCCCTGCGGTCTCTTCGACGTAATTGTTGCCGACCAGTTTCCTGAGCTGATCCGGCGTGAGGGGAGATCCCACAGCATAGTTGAGTGCGTTGGCAAGCGAGATCATGACGGTACTCGTTGAACCGAGCCCGACATGCTGGTGCTGGTGATCCCGGGCACGGATCCGGAATCCTCCCTTGTACCCGGTCACTTTCCTGAACACCTCTACAAAATGCCGGATGATGCCTTCACGGGAGTAATCAATCTCGATTCCCGATTCCGTGCAGGAGACATCGACGCTGCAGTAAAGCTGGAGGGCAAACCCGAGCCCCCCGCCTCCCGCCCGTCCCGGGGCAAACCGGTTCATATCAAAAACGGTCAGGTGGATCCGTGCTGGTGAACGGACCGTGACCGTGCCTTTTACGGGAGAAAGGGGATAGGAACGTTCGAGCCCAAGGGTTCGGATATTCTCTCCGGGATGAAACGAGATGAACTCGTATTCGACGAGATCGAGATCTCCTCCCCGAATTTTCATGATGGCCATCTACATAACTCTCCTTTCCAGTGACCGATTCTGATCGATCAGAGCATATGTTTCCTGTAGCTCCGGGGGGTCTTAAGGATGTTCATCAACAACCGGTTCGGATAATTCCGGAGTTTATGGGGTATTTTTCCGAGGTTTACCCCTGTGTACCGTCAAGGGTGAGAGTTTCAACCCAATCCACTTCTCTTCTCAGGGATCCTCTTTGTCAGCGCATTGAACCGAAGCCAGGAACCTTCCCCCGAGCTCCAGTGTCCATTAGTCACCGGCAAAGACTCTTCAGGGAACGACCCGTGTACCTTCCGTACCTCAAAAGGAAGCCGGGCCCTTCTACATCCTAGAGGAACCACGAGAGGACCACGTAAGCAGACCAGGAGAGGGCAAATGCAAGGGGAATGGTCACTACCCATGCCTCCGTCATCCGGCGGGTGACCTCCCATTTTACCGCCTTGACACCTCGTGTTGCACCGACACCTACGATCGATCCGCTCATCACCTGGGTGGATGATACCGGGATCCCGTAGGTTGTCACCATCGCAAGGACAGCCCCCCCCGATGTTGCAGCGCAGAAACCCTGGTATGGCCGGATTTTGGTGATCTCTTTTGCTAGCTTGTTGATAACTTTCCATCCCCCGAAACTCGTGCCAAGCGCGATCGCGGCGGCTGAGAGGATGATCACCCACAGGGGGACCATGAACAACGGGATCAGTCCTCCGGCAAGGAGCAGGGCACAAATAACCCCGACAGCATGCTGCCCGTCGTTGGCACCATGCCCGGCTGCCTGGAACAGGCTTGCGGCGACCTGCAGCGGCTGAAAGATCCGTCTCATCCGATTCTGCCGGGAGAAGCGAAACAGGTGGGAGACCAGGAGATCGAAGAGAAATGCAGCGATGAACCCGATCACGGGAGAGATAAAAATGAAGACGATAATGGCGAGGATCCCGGAAAGAACAAGAAGACCCGCAAGGATCATGAGGGGGATGGTGACCGAGATGCCGAATATCACCCCAAGCACGAGGGCGGGTCTGATCCCTTCCTCAAGATAATATGCCAGGATACTGAGGATCAGGGCTCCGATTCCCGCGCCAGTGAGAGAGAAGAGGACGAGGGCCCTGATCATTGCTGCCGGCGGCAGAATAAGAGCAGAAAGACCAGCAACAGCCACCCCTGTCCCCAGTATCCCGCCAATGAGGGCATGGCTGCTTGAAACAGGCAGCCCGATATGGGTGGCAGTAAGGATGAGCATGATCGAGACCAGCATCGCTACCACGAGAGACAACGGGGTCATAGCACCCGGGACCACCAGCGCGGTACCGATCGTTGCGGCGACAGCGGTGGTGAACACGAACGGGCCGATAAAATTGGCGATCGCTGATGAGACGCTTGCCTTCAGGGGAGAGAGCGCCCTCGTTTCAACGACGGTGGCGATCGAATGGGATGCATCGTTTACGCCATTCACGAAGTTGAGCATGAGTGCGAGGACGATTCCGGTGATGATCAGTAGATCCATCGCGATCAGGCATGGTTCCGTGAGATGTCGGTGAGGGCATGCCCGACATCGTTGTACTTCTCCATCACGCTTGCCATTCCCTCGTAGATGTCCTTGAGCTTGATGATGAGGAGCGGATCTTTTGACTGGAACAACTCGATCACCGCTCTCGAGAGAAGTTCGTTCGATACATTGTACAGCCTGTTGATCTCCCGTGCGTGCTGTTCGATCTCCTCTGATCGTTTCATGGTGGCAAGATCGTCTATTCCGTGCGTGATCTCGGCGCTTGAAAGGATGATCAGGTACGAGAATTCCCTCAGGAGTTCCGTGGACTGGGGTATTCCGTAATTGCAGATCTGATGGGTAACCCAGTCGATCCGATCGAGCACATCGTCAAGTGCCGGAGCAAGGCGGGCAATCTCCTCGGGTTCCAGTGGCGTTATCAGTGAATCGTTCAGCCGCTCGTAGGTCTGCCGGGTGATCTCATCGGCTGCATGCTCGATCTGCCGGACTTTCTGCCCTTTCTCCGTTCCTGCTGGCAGTTCGTGGGTGATCTCGTTGAGAATCCCTGCTGCTTCATCGATCTTTTCAGCCATCTCCTTAAAGAGGGTGAAGAAGACTTTATCTTCCGGTAGAATCAGGTCCCGGATCCGCATAGGTACTCTTTCCTGGTACCCGGAAACAGAAAAAACTGGTGCCCGGAAAGGCTGAGGTGATTTATCCTACCGGCCTGTCGAAGAAGATGTTCTTTCCGGTGACACTCACAGGGATCCCATAGGCGACACTGCAGCCCTCCATCCAACCGAGGGACAGGCCTGCAACTCCGGCCGTATACATGATCCTGTTATCCAGGTTATGCAGGGAAGCGGTCTTTGCGGCAGACCCGATGGCGATACCGAGGTCCGTCATCTTCATGATACAGTTCGGCCCCGCAAAAGGCGGTCCCTTGACCGGGCTTTGGTCCCGGAACGCCTCCATCTCGGTACAGGAGCTGAAACCGCACCCATGGCAGTTCAGGCCCAGTGGCTCATATCCCCTGACTCCGATCAGGAGGCATGCATCGGATGCAGCGATATTCTTACCATCACGGACGAAAAAAGGCTGGGCACGCTTGTTCCCGTAACGGATCATCTCGAGAGAAAGCAGGGAACGATCAGAGTCCAGGACTGTGCGGGTCATGATCGAGTCCTTCCCCTTCCCCTTTGGTGCAGTCCGTGCCGATACCGCCATAAGGGAGACGACCAGCCGGACCGCTTCATCGGTATCCTTCATGATCGTACGTAGGGATCCGGTCAATGAAAAGGGATCCGGTCAATGAAAAGGGATCCGGTCAACAAAAAGGGAGCCGTACCAGGAAGATCCGAGTTTCCCTTCCCCGAATTAAGAGACCGGCCGGCGACCGGACCCTGATCCTTATGAAGTTGTCCGGCAGCTGGAGCACCCTGATCATCTTCAACAATACGATCGCGAATTCGCCTGATACTCTCCCTGCTCACTGCGCCAGGGAGGCATTCAGTTCGCCTCTTCCTGTGCTGCGATAGAAACCGTTATACCGGCATGGGAATCACGTCCTATGAAGACGGATCCATAGACTCCGAACCTGAAGGCTGCAGGGCAACATCCGGGGTAGCCCTTGTGCAGTCCTGCGACCGGCAGGGGGAGAGCCGATGGGTGCTTGAGGAGACGCTACCATGACTGTACGAGAACTGGGTCACGACATCTACTGGATCGGGGCGATCGACTGGAACCGGAGACTGTTCGACTCCCTGATCCCTCTCCCGGAAGGGACAAGTTACAATGCCTACTTTGTGAAGGGAAGGGAGAAGTCCGCCCTTATCGATACCGTTGATCCGACCAAGGAATTCGAGTTTGTCTGCAACCTGATCAAGCTCGGTGTTGAAAAAGTGGATTATATCATCATCAACCATGCAGAGCAGGATCACTCGGGATCGCTTCCCATGGCCTCAGAGCTCTTTCCGGAAGCCCGGATCGTCGTCAGCGAGAAATGCAAAGATCTGGTGGTGAGCCTGCTGGAGATCGCCCCGGAACGGTGTCTCGTGGTGAAAGACCATGACACGATATCCCTCGGCGACCGGACCATCGAATTTATCATGGCCCCCTGGGTCCACTGGCCGGAGACCATGTTGACCTATCTCAGGGAGGATAAAATTCTGTTCTCATGCGATCTGTTCGGTTCCCACATCGCAACAAGTACTCTGGTGGTGCACGATGCGGCGGAGATGTATCGCCCGGCAAAACGGTACTATGCTGAGATCATGATGCCGTTCCGGATGCAGATCCGGGACCACATGAAGAAGATTGCTGACCTCAAGATCGAAATTATCGCACCCAGCCACGGTCCCCTGTACCAGCCACCCGATCCAATCCTTGCGCTTTACAGTGATTGGATCTCGGATTCCGTGAAGAATGAGGTCGTCATCCCGTATGCGAGCATGCATGGGAGCACTGAGAAGATGGTGCTTCACCTGGCCGGGGCTCTCATCGACCGCGGTATCGCGGTCAAACCATTCGACCTGACAAAAACGGACCTTGGCGAACTGGCCGCCGCTCTGGTCGATTCTGCCACCATCGTCATCGGCACCCCGACCCTCCTCTTCGGGCCGCATCCTCTTGTCGCCAATGCCGCATTCATCACCAACCTGATCAGGCCGAAAGCGAAATATGCGACGGTAATAGGGTCGTACGGGTGGGGGGGAAAGACCGTGGAGGCAGTCAAGGGAATGCTGAACCACCTTTCTGCCGAGATCATCGATCCCGTCTATGTGAAGGGAGCCCCCGATTCTGCCTGCCTGCGCGAACTCGAAGCCCTCGCAGAACGGATTGCTGCAAAGCACCGGGAAGCAGGCCTGCTGAACGATTCACCTCCTCCGCTGCCATGAGCAAGGAACGATTCGAAAGAACCCAGTACCTGGTACTCCTGGGAGGGGGGAATCACCAAAGGAGCCCGGGAAAATGAATGACCAACCCTCATTCCGGGAAGCTGTTTCTGCCCGGGGCGGCGTGTATGTTATTGGTGTTGCAGGGGATTCCGGTTCAGGGAAGACCAGCTTCACCCAGTCGATCCGGCAGTTGCTGGGAGAGGAGCTGGTCTCGACCATCACCCTTGACGACTACCATCTCCTCGACCGGGAACAGCGGAAGGAACGGGATATCACCCCGCTCGCGCCCGAGGCAAATGATCTCGGAGGGCTCGAAAAGGACGTGGCGTCCCTGAAGCAGGGGGCGGCAATCGAGAAAATGGTGTACAACCATTCGACCGGCACACTGGAAGGGCCGGTCCTGTTCCGCCCCTCCAAAATCGTGATCCTGGAAGGCCTGCATCCCCTGTATACCAGTACCCTCCGTTCGCTCATTGATTTCTCCCTCTATGTCGACCCGGCAGACGATGTGAAAAAGGAATGGAAACTGAAGAGGGATATGGAAAAGCGCGGCTATACCCGGCATGAAGTGATGGAAGAGATCCAGAAGCGGCAGGCCGATTACCACCGGTACATTGCACCCCAGAGAGAGTATGCCGATGCCGTGATCCATATCGGGTTTTCACGCTATGGACGTGATCTCGGTTGGCAGAAGAACATCTATCAGACCACCCTCGCCCAGATTCCGATCAGCGATGAACTTCCGAGGACGGATCTGGCGCTGAATCTTCCTGCCCTGATGACCCTCATTCCAGGGCAGTTCTCTCTCTCCTACTCCCGTCTTATCCTTGGCGGCCGGACCCTGGCCTCGCTCACGTTCGATGGCGAATTCGATTGCCATTTCATCTCGGGCCTCCGCGATCTCTTTTCAGGGGACGCAGGGGTAAGCCCCTGCCAGATCCTGGGCGAACGGGATATGCTCACCGCTCCGGATGTGGTCCGGGCAATGCTCGCCTGGAGAATTATCCAGGATATTATTTCAGAGCAATAAAAAGGAGAGAACCGGCTCACCACGCAAAAAAGATAATCTCCTTACAACTATCATTGTCTTACAATGGGCCGCATGCGGTATTTTTCCACCGTGTTTGCCGAACTTGGGGGAATGCTCGAATACATCGGCCCGATGACTGCAGTTCCCCTTCTTGTTGCGGTCGCATTCAGGGAGTATTCACTCCTCCTTCCCATGGCTGCCGTTCCTGCAACCCTTTTTGCACTGGGCTTCCTTCTGAACCGTCTTCCACGGAGAAAAGAGGATATCAGGCTCTCCTCCGCCTTCTGTTCTGTAGCACTGGTCTGGCTCGTTTTTGCGCTTGTCAGCACCATCCCTTTTATCCTTGTGCTTGACCTGTCCCTTACCGATGCCCTTTTCGAGACCATGGCCGGATGGACAGGCACCGGATTTTCCCTTCTGCACCCGTCCGGTTATATCCCTGAAACATTGCTGTTCTGGCGGACATTCATGCAATGGATCGGAGGAATTGGGGTTATTGCCCTCTCCATCACCATGGCAGGCCGTGGAGGTCTGGTGCAATCACCGCTCTTCAGGTCCGACAGCAGGAGTGAACGGATCCTTCCTGGGGTGATTGCAACAGGAAAGGAGATCTGGGCAGTCTATGTCTTCCTTACCCTCATCGGTGCAGGGGTGATACTGATTGCGGGAGTTCCCCTCTACGAGGCGATCATGCTCTCGCTGACCACCATCTCCACCGGAGGCTATCTCCCTTTTGAGGTGGGTCTTGCCATATATGAGAGCAGGCTCCTCGAATATCTTCTCATCCCGGTGATGATTGTCGGTGCAACACCCTTTACCCTCTATTATATCTCCTACCGGAAACGGAAACTCTCCCTTTTTGGTAACGAGCAGGTCAAACTGCTCCTCCTCTTCCTTGCGGCAGGCTCCGCCGTGGTTATCGCGGATCTGTACTTTCTTAACAGCCTCCCGCTCACTGAGGCTGTGAGGCAGGGCCTCTTTTTCACCGCAGCGGCTATCAGCACGACGGGATATCAAGGCCAGCAGATCCAGTTGTTTCCCAGTGTCACCATCGTATTCCTTATGCTCCTGATGTTCATCGGTGGATCTTCCGAGAGCAGTGCCGGCGGGGTCAAGCTCTCCCGCATTGCGATCGGATACCGGGGAATACTCTGGTGGTTCAAACGGGTCTTTGTCCGGACAAAGGTTCTGGTCCCCTTCATGTATGGGGGAGTTAAAGTCCCCGAGAGCGTGGCAGAGCCGGAATTGTCCAAGAACATGCTGGTGATCATCCTGTCGGTGCTGACCGTATTCATTGCAACGATGGTGGTACTCCAGTTCCATCTTATCTCTCTTGATGTGACCAATCTGGTCTTTGACATCGTCTCTGCCCTGAGCTCCTGCGGACTGTCGGCTGGGTATGTCACTCCCGGGATGCCGTTTGTATCAAAATGGGTCTTCATCATCGTCATGTGGATCGGACGGCTCGAAGTTATCCCGGTGATTGTGCTCCTCCTCGGGATCTTCCGTGCTGGCGATTAGCCGGACTAAAGTAAACTGGTGTAAACTTCAGAATAGCTAATATAAAATACCGACTTAGATCTGATGATGAAACAGATCGCCCTGTACGGAAAAGGGGGTATCGGAAAATCCACCACTTCCACCAACATATCAGCAGCCCTTTCCGGGATGGGGCTCGATGTCCTCCAGATTGGATGCGATCCGAAACGTGACAGTACTCGGATGTTGATGCACGGCAGGCTGATCCCCACGGTGATGGATCAGGTCCGGGATCGGGGCGACAAGGCAATTACGCAGGAAGACGTGGTATTTACCGGGTACGGGGGTGTCCGGTGTGTTGAGGCAGGTGGCCCGGAACCCGGGGTTGGCTGTGCCGGCAGGGGGATCATCGCCACCTTTCAGGTGCTCGAAAGGCTTGGAGCCCTCCATGCGGATGTGGTCGTGTACGATGTGCTTGGTGATGTGGTCTGCGGTGGCTTTGCTATGCCGATGAGGGAAGGGTATGCACAGGAAGTATACCTCGTTACTTCAGGGGAACTGATGTCCCTGTATGCTGCCAATAATATCTGCAAAGCCATCCGGCGGCTATCCGGGCGTTCACGCGGTCAGTGCCGGCTCGGCGGAGTTATCTGCAATGCCAAGAACCTCCCCGATGAGAAGCAACTGGTCGCCACCTTTGCGGAAAGGATAGGAAGCACTCTTATCCAGTTTATTCCAAGGGACCCGGTCGTTCAGCGTGCTGAGCTCAACCGCATGACCGTCATCGAGTATCTTCCCGGGTCTGACCAGGCAGAGGCATACCGCCTCCTTGCCCGAAACATCATCGAGAACCGGCGGCTCGATATTCCCGAACCTCTTGAGATCGCAGAGCTCGAGAATCTGGCATATGATTTCATCGCGGACTGAAGGATGCACCCTGACAGGTGCACTTTCTGTTACCACATCGGTCCAGGATGCCATCACGGTCATCCATGGCCCCGACGGATGTGCCCATCACAATTTTTCCCTTCTCCATGCCCTCCATTTCGATAACGACCAACTGACCCTGCCATCCATCCTCTCGAGCTCGCTGAAGGAGCAGGAGATCATTTTCGGTGGCGAGATTGCTCTGGAAGAAACTCTCTCGGGAGCCCTGAGTGAAAGCCCGGGCGCCATTTTCGTGCTGACCTCCTGTGTCGCTGCAGCGATAGGGGACGATGTCTGGGCGGTCTGCAACGAGATCAGGGGATGCCCCGTTGTCGTCATCCCCACCGGAGGATTCCTCGGGGGTGGCTTTTCTGACGGTGTGAGATCAGCCCTTATTGCCCTCTCTGAACTGGGGAAAGGAGGAGATCCCAATGGAACCGTAACCCTTGTCGGCGAGAAGAACCTTGAGTATGAGGCAGAGGCAAACTACCGTGAAGTGCAGCGCCTTCTGGGATTGCTCGGTGTGAAGGTCCGTCTCCGTTTTGTCAGGAACATTGCCGTTTCCGAGATTGCGCAACTCGGGTCTTCCTCGCTCAATATCCTCCGGGAAGAATCTCTTGCTGATGTTGGCGATCTGCTCAATGACCGGTTCGGTACCCCTTATCTACCCTCGTTTCCTCTTGGATTCGAGGGGACACTCACGTTTCTGTCCCAGGTGGGTGACGCGTTGAACACCGGGAGTGACCGGGCCATCTCCATGGAACTGGAGCGCCAGAAGGGGATCATAGACCAATTTTCAGAATTGAGAGGAAGAGCGGTCAACATCTGCCATTCCGACCATATGCCCGCTCCGTTCCTTAGCGAGGTGCTGGAACTGTTTGACCTTCAGGTAAAAGAACGGGGACAGACCCTCACCCTACCCGACCCGATCCCGGTCGGGACTTCAGGACTTTCCCGTATGCTCAGCAGGTGGCAGAGGGTACTTCATGCGTGACTGCCGGAACGCCCTGTGGCCTTGCGCAATGACAGGAGCGGTCACCTGTTTTGCAGGGATCCGGGGGATCGGGACCATCATCCATGGACCGAGCGGATGCTACTTCTTTCCCGCGACAGTCCTTCACCGGAGGCTTTACTGCACCTTCCTGATCGAGGAAGATATCATCTTTGGTGCCGAGGCACGGCTCCTTGAGCTCGTGGAGAGGCTACGGGAAGAGTACGAAGCAGTCGCTGTGGTGAATACCTGTACTCCTGCCATCACCGGCGAGGAGATACGGACCTGTCTGCCGGGAGAGATCCTTATGGTCGACAGTCCCGGTTTTCTCGGAAATTTTGAAGAAGGATACCATGCCGCGTGCAGGACCCTCCCTGCCAGGACCGATCCCGAAATTGCCGGGGTGAACCTTGACGGGTTGCAGCTCCTTGATCCGTTTTGTGCGGGAAATGCTCTTGAAGCACAGCGGATCCTCGCTGCAGCCGGTGTTGGTGTCGCCGCCCGTTTCTGTGATGAAACCCTTGGCGGGATGAGGCATTCTTCAGGGTATTCCGTCCATACAAATCCCGATCTCTCTTCCGGGTTTGGCCGGAGCATGGGAACTCTTCTTGGGATAGCCGAAACCGGGGAGACGCTCAAACGCCTTGAGAAAACTCTTGAGGGGGTTGACCTGGAAGCGTTTGAGTACGACATAGAGAGTGTCGGGAGTGCAATAGAAACCTCCTGTGAGAAATTCCTGATGCGGCATGATCCGCCCGTTGTGGCCATCTTCTCGGGCTTCTCCTATGCCGATTTTGCCGCTCGGATGCTGAAACACTACCTTGACGCTTCCGTTACCATTCTCGGTCTCCGCAATGCTCCTGGTAATTCACGATTCAGAACCGCGGAAGCCTGCTCTCTCTCAGCCGTGCAGGATCTTATTGCCGCAGACCCGCCCGATCTCTTGCTGGGTTCTTCCTTTGAACGTATGGCATGTCCCGATGCCGCTTTCGTCCCGTTCACCTATCCCCTGAGGGGCATGGTCAGGCTGAAAGCACGGCCTCTCGTCGGGATTCAGGGGATTGCAGGGTTGATGGAGGATGTTCTCAATGCCTGCCTTGATCACCAGGATTCCCTGAATACCTGAAAAAGAATCTTTTTATGGTATTTTGCAGGCACAGACTGTTTTCCCAGTCATGCAACCCTGACTACTCCCGGCCGGACACTTTCGCACTGCACAGATTGAACGTTTATATAGTCATGGTCTCGACGTAACTGTCAGGAAGAGTAAAAAATCATGATGAAGAACGCAGGATACCTGCAGTTAAACCGGCGGCCTGTCCTTGATGAGGAGGGAATACCGCAGGATATCCTCGAGCTGTACCTTTACGGCACAAGGCTCTGCATCCGGATCAATGAACTCCGGAAAGCCCTCCGTTCCGGCCTTTCCGTGAGTGTCGAGAGAATCCAGCGGAACTGGATGGCGTATATCGGAAGGAGTGCAGGCAACGCCCGGATATCAAAATCGGGGAAGGCCCTCAACATCGAGCTTTCGAATGGCGAACGGTTCACCGTTTCGCTCGATTCGCTCCATGCCGTGCTCTGCTCCCGGGAGCGGTATGCCTCAGTTGCAGTGCTCCCGGCAAATATCACCGGACAGATCGTGCAAAACAGGAAGATCACCGATTACTGCCCGCTTTCTGCACGGGAGGGTGCGACCAGGAAAGCTCTCCCGGCCTAATTCTCCCAGCCTCGTGTCTGCCTCAGCCTTTAAGAAGAATATCCGCGAGGTGATCGCCAACAGAGGAGGTGGTTGCAGTGCCACCCATGTCCCTGGTAACAACTCCGTCAGCAATCGATCGCTCGATCGCCTTCAGCACCGCTGCAGCCGCTTCATGCTCACCCAGATGATCAAGCAGCATCGAACCTGCCCAGACCGTTGCGATTGGGTTGGCAACATTTTGTCCTTTGTATTTCGGTGCCGATCCATGGATCGGCTCGAACATCGAGGTCCCTCCCGGATTGATATTGGCACCTGGTGCAAGGCCGAGGCCGCCCTGTATCATGGCCCCCAGGTCGGTGATGATATCCCCAAACATGTTCGGCGTGACCACTACATCGAACCACTCGGGATTCTTCACAAACCACATGGTGACCGCATCAACAAAGGTGAATTCGGTCGAGATTCCCGGATTCCTGGCAGCAACCTCTGAAAATACCTCCCTCCAGAGCCCATACACATCGGAGAGGACATTGGCCTTGTCAACGGAGGTCAGCTTCTTTCTTCGTTGTCGGGCAAGGTCAAAGGCATAGGATATCACCCGTTCAGCCCCTTCCCGGGTGATCACCCCCACCTGATAGGCAAGCTCATCGGCATCGGATTCGATGTCGAGGTTGAACCTTGCCTGATAAAGCTCACGCTCAATGGTAAGTGTCTTTTTCTCTCTCCCGTGAAAACGGGATCCGATACCGACGTAAAAGTCCTCAGTGTTCTCCCTTACGACCATGAAATCGATATCGGAAGGGCCCTTCCCTGCAAGGGGTGTCGGCACCCCTGAAAGCAGCCTTATCGGCCTCAGATTTACGTAGAGGTCGAGGCAGAACCGGAGGTGAAGGAGGATCCCCTTTTCGAGGATCCCCGGGGGTACACGTTCGTCCCCTATCGCACCAAAGTAGATGGCTCGGTACCGGGAGAGCTCCTTTTGATCCTCCTCGGTGACAAGCTCCCCGCTTTTGAGATACCGGTCCGCACCGATATCAAACTCGTCCCAGCCGAGGTCAAATCCATACCGCTCTGCTGCCGCATCGAGCACCTTTCGACCTTCTGCAATGATCTCAGGGCCGATCCCGTCTCCGCCTATTGCTGCGACCCGGTACACCGATCCACCTCCTCGAGATTCCTTGCAAAGGGGATAAGACCCCCGGCATCAGCGATCCGGAGCAGGAACCCAGGGACAGGCTCAATCGGATACGTTCTCTCTCCACAGGTTATCAGGTGCTTATCAATATCCAACCTGCACTCATCACCATCAGGGATTGCATCAGCGTCAGGGCACACGAGGGGGAGAAGCCCCACGTTCACGGCGTTCCGGTAAAATATCCGGGCAAATGATACGGCGACCACATACCGGATGCCTGCCCCGCCCAGTGCCAGGGGAGCATGCTCCCGCGACGATCCGCATCCAAAATTCCTTCCGCCGATGATGACATCCCCTAAGGCAACTCCTTTTGCAAAGTCGTTTCGTGTCCCCTCGAATGCATGCGACGCGAGTACCAATGGATCATTGTACACCAGGTATCGCCCTGGGATGATGGCATCGGTATCGATGTTGTCCCCGAACTTCCAGGTTCTCATGGTCAAACCTCCCTCGGGTCGGTGATTTCACCATAAAGGGCGCTTGCGGCAGCCGTTGCCGGTGAACAGAGATACACCGAAGCATCGGCACTCCCCTGCCTGCCCCTGAAGTTCCTGTTCGAGGTCGAGAGGGAAACCTCCCCGGGAGCGAGCAGTCCAAAGGCACCGCCCATACAGGGGCCGCAACAGGGGGCTTCCACCAGCGCCCCGGCCTTCACGAACTGTTCGATCAGCCCTGCCTGCAGCGCTTTCAGATATTCGTCCCGCGATGCGGGAATGATGATGACGCGGGTTGAGTCATCGAACTTCCTGTCCCCTATCACTTCTGCAGCATCTGCAAGGTCTTCGAATCTCCCGTTTGTACAGGACCCAATGAATACCTGGTCTACCCTGGTCCCTGCGACCTCTCCAACGTCACGTGCGAGATCGACGTTATGGGGGATGGCAACCTGAGGCGGGAGATTGGTCACGTCGTACTTCTTCCGGGCTGCATACTGTGCGTCAGGATCACTTTCGATCGACACCCGGCCGATCCTTCCTCTGCTGTGCATGTACTCGTAGGTGACCTCATCAGGGGGCACGAGACCGGCCTTTGCCCCCATCTCAATCGCCATATTGCAGCAGGTCATCCTCCCGTGGATCGGCATCCTTGCAAACGTCTCCCCGCAGAATTCGATAGCCTGGTAGGTGGCACCATCAGCCCCAATATCCCTTGCTATCGAGAGGATCAGGTCTTTGGGACCGACCCGCCTCTGGAATTTCCCGGACACCTCAGCCCGGATCGTCTCGGGCACCCTGAAGTAAAGGGCCCCGAATTTGAGCACGAATCCCATGTCGGTGGATCCTATCCCTGTGGCAAATGCCCCGGTAGCACCATACATGCAGGTATGCGAGTCGGCGCCTACAATAATCTCACCCGGTCCTGCCTTTCCCTTTTCGAGAACAACCTGGTGGCAGATCCCTTCACGAATATCAAAATTATGGATCCGCTGGTTCCGCGCAAACTCTCGCATGAAAACATGGTTCTCTGCCGCGGCAAGGGAATCGGCAGGGACCTGATGGTCGAACAGGAGGATGATCTTTTCAGGGTCAAAGACCTCCTTTCCTCCCATCTCAAAGAAATTCCGAATGGCAAGTGGTCCCGTGATATCATGGATCATCGCACCATCCACGGGTGCCATCACTACCTCACCTGCCCTGACAGAATGTCCACATTTTAACGAGAAAATTTTCTCTACGATGGTTGCTCCCATGAGGGTTCCCAGTATCAATGGGACATGAAGAGATATGGAAGTTGTGGCACCAGAAGCAGGGAGTCTAACAGCGTGATTCCTGGGTAACTGCGAAATATTTCGCATTAAAAGATAATTATTTGAATTTTCCCATAGAATTTCTGCTGTGGTGAATTACGATGCGAGAAAGAACAGTGACGCTCATTCTGGTACTACTAGTGGTGATCCTTGCACTGATACCAGGAGTTGCGATGGCTGCTGATCCTGCCTGCCCGGAAAACCTCATCACCGTCTCGGGCAACGGGGAGGTAATGACCGAACCTGATATCGGTCTTGTGACACTTGGTGTCAGGACTGAGCATGCTGATGTCAGGACCGCACAGGAACAGAATGCCATGATCATGGACGAGATAATCACCTCTCTTCTTGCTGCCGGAATACCCCGCCAGGACATCCAGACAGTAAGCTACAATATCTACCCTGTATACGAGGACGAAACCCGGCCGTTTGGGGGGAACGTCAAGTACTACCAGGTGACCAGCATGGTCCAGGTGACAGTGCGGGAGGTATCAAGGACAGGGGAGATCATCGATATCGCGGTGAAGAATGGTGCAAACCAGGTAAGTTCCGTCGGATTCTCCTTGTCCCCCGAGAAGGAGAAGTCGCTTCGCGCAACGGTCCTGACCCAAGCCGTGGCAAATGCCCGCTCTGATGCCGATGTGACTGCGGCAGCAACCGGTGTCACCATCACTGGCGTGAAATCAGTTGTAGTGGGATCCGTGTATGTCCCTGTGGCGTACGACAACCGGTACAGCGGTTCAGCTGAAATGAAAGCCGTATCCGTCCCAACCCCGATTGAGACCGGGCAGATAAAGGTATCAGCCCAGGTATCGATCTCCTATCTGATCACGTAACCTCCTCCCTTTTTGTTGTTCCGGACCGGATTGTAGTCCCTCCCCCGGCCGTGCGAGGTCTCTTCCCAGGTGATCGGATGAAGCCTCCTTCGCCTGTGAATAAGGGACAACAGACCCTTTCAGGAAACGGGATCGGTGGGCAGTCTGCCAGTCCTTTGAGGAGCATAACCGAAAGCCAACCCCTTCGGGCAAACAGAGGGCATTTCCTGTTCCCTTGTAGTCCAGGAAAACGCGGTCTTTGGAACATTTTCGTAATTGCGCTCACTCTCTTTTGTACACCATGCATGTTTTTGAGTACCCTGACCTTTCCGGTATGGATAGGCGTACCAGGAACCCGGAAGAAGAAGCGGAAATACCTTTAATCATGCCCCCTGTATACACTATGAAGGATTCTGATGATGGAACGGAATATCGGCTTCAAAGAGCGACGATACATCGAAGAACTCCGGATCCTGACGAAAGCGACCGCTCTGGACTGTGTCATAGACGAACGGTTTGAACGGATCATCTATGTAATAAAAAAAGGCGATATGGGTCTTGCAATAGGGAAAAAAGGTGAGAATATCCGCCGAATGCAGAACGTCCTTGGAAAGCGGATCGAGATGGTGGAATATGCTGAGGATCCCCATGAGTTCCTCACAAATATCTTTCGTCCGGTTGAGATACATTCCATCCAAAAGGATCCGGGAACGGGGGCACTGCTGGTCACCATCGAAAAAAAGAGCGAATTAGGTACTGCAATAGGAAAAAAGGGTGCAAACATTGAGAAGGCACGGCTGCTCATGCGGAAGTTCTGGGGGGCTGAACTGGGCGAGATCAGGATCGGTGATGAAACGCAATGACCCTGCCGGAACGCGTACTTGAGGATCTCTGGAACGTTATCAATGACCGGTTCGAGCATCCCAAAGATTCGTCGTATATCTCCTGTCTTGTCTCGACTGAGAAAGGATCCGACAAGACCCTTGAAAAGATCGGCGAGGAAGCAACAGAGTTCATTATCGCCGCAAAGAATGGAGACCGGGAACGAATTATCTCTGAAGCAGCGGATCTCCAGTTTCATTTTCTGATCGCCCTGAGAGCCTACGGGGTCACGTTTCAGGAAGTGATCGACGAGCTCTCTTCGCGGAGAAGATAACAGTTATCCTGCCAGGTATGAGCCGATATCCACAAGTTCAGGCAGGTCACCTGCCTCGACGGCTGACTGCAGAATAACCTCCTCCTCGACCATGATCCCGGCCTGGCATCGTATTCCTATCGCAATACCATCACTTGGCCTGCAGTCTATCTTCAGCTCATGGTGATCCTTGAAGAGGACCATGGTGGCATAGAATACCCCGTCCTCGAGCGCATCGATGACAAGCGCTTTGAGGGAGACATCAAACTGCTTCAACAGTTCGACAAAGAGATCATGCGTGAGGGGACGGGGTGGGATCTCGTTGTTGAGGGCCGAATGGATGGACATTGCCTCAAAAAGGCCGATGTAAATAGGAAGGCAGTGTTCGTTTTCGGCCGACAGTATGACGGCTGGGGAGACCCCCAGCGCATTCCTGGCGACAAAAACCCCTTTCACCCTGCATGGAACCGGTGGCATGACTGCAGGGATGATTGGTGCATGGCATAAAAAAGGTTTGTTCAGTCTGGGTGCCGCGCCTCCCTCTGAACGATCAGAAGGCCGGAGATCAGCCCGAGCAGGATATTGAAATAGAAGAGGATCGATCGCCAGAGAACCACCAGTATCCCAAGGATTGATGAGTTCACAAAGAGGCCATACAACGAGGTGAATGAGATCTCCGCAATTCCCGATGCACCCGGGGTGAGCGGGATCATCATGATCACAGCAATGACGAGCTGGACGATGAGCGATTCGATAAAGATGGGCGGCTGGGAGAGGCCTACCAGGAGGATGGATACAATCACAAACTCGCAGAACCAGAAGAGCGTGGTGAATATCAGGCCAAAGATCAGTCCGGCTTTTCCATGGCTGAGAAAATCGGCAAGGGTATTATGGAAATTATCGACCTCACTATCGATAGACTGGGCGAACCGTTCGATCTTTCTGCTCTCCCATTTCCGGGTGAACCAGCGGGAAGAATAGTGGATGATCCTCTTCAACAGACCGGGATTCTTCACAGAGTAGATAAAAATGATGACCATGATGGTGATGATAATCCAGGATATGTACATCAGATAGCTGAAGACGGATCCAATTCGCCGCCATTCACTCCCCAGGACGAACATGAAAAATGCACCCCCGATACCGAGCACGATCCCATCGAGGATTCTCTCGGTAAGGACTATCGCGGTGGCATCGCCAACTTTTACCCCAGCCTTGTACAGCTCATGGATCCTCACCGGTTCACCGCCCGCCTGTGAGGGGGTTATCGCGGCAAGCAGCATGTTGGCAAACACCAGGTTGAGGGAGTAGAAGAAACCCACCCGGTATCCGAGTGACCTGCTCATGAACTTGATCCGGAGCGCCCAGAAACACAGGGCGATAACATGGGTGCAGAGTGCGAGAATGAGCCAGAACGGGTTGAGTCGGCGCAGGTAGGAGACCGTCGCCGCATCAACGGTGAAATACAGGACGGCGACCAGGACCACGGCAGAGAATCCGAGTGAGATCCATAACCATCTCTTCTGATTCCGGTCCATAGATACCGATCTTCTCCCTGAGATATGGCAGATTCATTAGTGGTTACTGCGCATAGTATAAACCTTTTAAGGAAGAGATTCCGGCGTAATTCCTCATATCGTGAATATCTCCCGGTTTCTGACGATCCTGAACAACCCGAACCTGACCCCGGCATCGAGCCAGGCAAACCCATAGCTGTATGCCGCAAGAGCACCTGCCAGTGCATCTTCCTCGTCAAGGGAGATACCTCTCTCATAGGTGGAGATCGCAGTTTCCCTGAAATGGTCCGCCGCTGCGAAGAGCGAGGTATCCTTCTCGGGAGCGTTATCGAGGCTTTCAAGCGCTCTTGCAAGAAGTGAACGATACCGTGTTGTCTTCTCCTGCACGCGGATTGTATCAGGATCGGATCGCGTGCCGCAGGAAAAATCAGGTGAAAATCCGGGCAACGGCGTGAATATCAGACCGAGGGCTGTTCCCGCATCAAGCCAGCCGAGTGCATACCAGTAGCTGGCATAGGCATTCATCAGGTCACCCAGGGACTGGAAACGGTCCCCATCAGTAAGGTAGGCATCAGCCATCTCGCGGAATACCCCTCCTGAAGAGAACAGGTATGTTCCCTCCACAGCCGCTATCCTGATCCCGTTCATTCTCCTCAGGAGGGCATCCCTGCAGTCAGCCTGGCTCATAGTCCTCCGAACAGCTCAAGATACTCCCGCTCCATCACGTGGAGCGAGGCGGGAATGGCAATGATATGCAATGGAGAGCCAAAGTCTGTCGCAAGGAGGGTGCGGGCATCTCCCGCCTTTACTACCGGGGAATCGGATCCCGCCCGGGCAATACCCACATACAGCGGGATGTGCCCCCCGCTTCGTGCCGCCATCTCCTCAAGAAGGGTGACCGCTTTGTGGATGGTCATAAAACGATCATCCTGGATGTCCAGATACACAAGGGTATGCAGATCCTGCCTGATATTCTCCCCTATAACGTTGATTGGAGTCATGGGAAACCATGATCCATGGGGGAAGGGGAGCGAGCATGACTTTCCGAACCGGTAATTCTGGAGGCCGGAGAGTCCGCAGATGGCGGTGGATATGGAGGATCCATGGATGATCCGTGTACTGATCCCTCTCATCCTTGCCCTGATACGCAGGTCAATGTGGGTGGTCGAGACCATTGGATCACCGCCTACAAGAAGAACCACCCTGCTTGTTGCCGCCAATTCGAGCAATGGATCGGGATCCACCTCGACATCATGCCGGGAGAGGATCTGGATCTCTTTTCCGTACCGGTTCTCCATCTCCTTGACGGTGCATCCTGCCAGCTTTGAGGTATATGCCTCGAGAAAGAGGATATCTGCAGTCCTGATACATTCCAGCCCTTTGACCGAAATGTCCTCCAGGTCAAAGAGTCCCAATCCCACGAACGTGAGCATGCTGCCCTCCCGTCCCCGCACCATTCCGGAAAATGTTCTGGTCCATGTTCTGTGCCACACCTGTTCCTGGATCCAATGGCCAATACCTATCGATATGGTCGTCCATCTTAATAGGTATGCCCCGGATCCCGCTATGATAGCAGGAGATTCAGGACTGCCCCTGCGAGGATGCCGAGGGCAAGCGTGTATGCTGCAATCACGATAGCCATCCGGGTCCCTACCTCCTTTCTCAGCACGGCGATGGTGGCGATGCAGGGGACAAACAGCACGCTGACCACTGCAAAGATATAGATCTGTGCCATGCTGAGGACCGAACCGAGATCAGCGGTCCCGGCAAGGATGATCAGGGTTTCGAGGGCCATCTCTTTTCTGAGTATACCGAAGATGAGTGCCGTAGTGGCATAGGCGGGAAGACCAAGGACGGTTTCCGAGAAGGGCGCAATAAAAGCTTCGAATGCCGCCATGAATCCTAAATATTGAAAGAGCCCTAGAATGATACTGGCGATAATCAGAAGGGGCATGGCAACCAGCAGGAATTCCCTGATGCGCATCCAGGATTTCAGGAGTACATTTTTCATGTTTGGCCACCGGAGGGGGCTCATCTCGAGGATCATCCCATACTGGTCCCCTGGTGTCACTCTCGAGAGGAGAAGCCCGGTTGCAAGAACGATGGCAATAACGAGGAAATACACGCTCATTGCCGCAGCAAGCCCGATGAATGCGGCGACAAGTCCTGCGATGATGACGGTTCGTGCTGAACAGGGGACCAGGGTCACCAGAAATGAAGCGATGAGCCGCTCTCGCTTTGTCCGCAGGAGCTTGATGCTCATGATGGCCGGGACGTTGCACCCAAATCCGAGCACCAGCGGGATTATCCCCGTTCCATGCATCCCGAAGCGGTGCAGAGTACGGTCCGCAAGGAACGCAGCCCGGGTCAGATACCCGGAGTCTTCGAGAAGTGCGATGAAGAGATAGAAGGTGAAGATAAAGGGAAACGCAATCCCGAATCCTGCCTGTATTGCGAGGATGAGAGAGACACCGACCTGTTCAGCGAGGGGCGGTAATCCTGCTGCAAGGAATGGCTCCATCACGAACCTGGTTATCAGGGTTACAATCCCCTCCTCAAGCCACGAACCGATGATGAAAACCGTGAGCAGAATTCCGATCAGGATTGCAGCAAGGAGGGGAATTCCCGGAATACGGGAAGTCAGCAGCCGGTCGATATCCGCACCCCGCTCCGGAGACCTGAACTGCAGGACTTCCTGTGCAATATGTTCTGCACAGTGATGCCTGTTTCCAGCGATGATCTGAGAAACCTTCATCCGGTGCATACGCTCGATCTCTTCGGAAAGGGCAGATGCCGCTTCTCTGAGATCAGGATCATCTGAATGCCCCTGCAGGGCATGGATAGCCCTGATCCAGGTGAGGGCATGGACGGTTCTCAAGGTTTTTATTGCGGCCTCGATATGGTGATCATAGAGGACCTTCACCTCCGGTATCCGTGCGGCATTGATCACGGCAGGGATGATACTGCCGGTATTCTTCCCCTGCGTGGCAACGGTGGGGATGACCTCGACACCGAGAATAGTGGAGAGTTGTTCTGTATCCACATGGATCCCGGATTTTTCTGCCTCGTCCATCATGTTGAGGACGACAATCATCGGTTTTTGGTACTCAGCGATCTGGAGCGTGAGGTAGAGGTTCCGCTCCAGGCGCCCGGCATCGAGCACCGCGACGATTACCTCAGCTTCGTCCGAATCAATAAAGGATCTAACGATCTTTTCCTCTTCAGAATCTCCTTCCAGGGAATAGGTGCCAGGGAGATCGATAAATTCGATGATTGCCCTCTGAAAACAGGTGGTCCCGGCCTGCCGGTTGATGGTGGTCCCGGGGTAATTACTGACCTCCACTCCGACCCCGGTCAGCTGGTGGAATATCACCGATTTGCCGACGTTTGGATTCCCGATCAGCCCGACCTTCATCCGGTCCGCTCCACAAGGACAAAAGCTGCAACTTCCTGGCTCAGAGCAATATTACAATCCTTGACCCTTACCACGATTCCATTTCCGGGAATCTTCCGGATCACGCTGATTTCAGTGCCGGGGAACAGGCCGAGATCGTTCAAGCGGGTTCCCGGACCCTCGCACCGCACGCCCGCGACAGTAAGGGTATCCCCCTCGTCTGCCTCGGCCAGGCTTAACGCCTGCCACCGCTTCCCCTTCCGTGTTCTGCGGTACCCTGCTCCCCTACCAGGGCGTTTCTCGATATATCTCCCAAGACGTTCGATTGCCTCGTCAGAGACGCCATGTTCAAGCGTACATGCCTCCTCCGATGCAGTGTCCGGGGACATTCCGAGCATCTCTGAAAAGAAACATTCAAGGATCCTATGCTTCCGCATCACCCGCCCGCCTATTTCACTCCCTGTAGGGGTGAGGGTGAGCGTGCCGTCCGGGTTGGATACAAGGGTCCCTCCCTTCTCAAGAAGGTCGAGTACCTGCCGGAGTTCCCCGGGTGATTTTCCAAGCATCGTAGCCAGGTCCTCCACTACGGGTGCAACCCTGCCAGAGAAATGGATCTTGTAGAGAGCTTCAAGAATATCTTCCCGTAAGGAGGTGGTCTCCATGCAAAGATGGTTCGACATGGATGCACTTATGAATTTGGATGATACATCTCCTGATCAACAGTTCTTCCCGGTATCAGGTCGTTTCTTCCCGGACGACGTCAGGGAAGAAATGCATATCAGGGGAACTGATCAACTGAAGAGGATAAGAAGTGCAGGAGGAGTGATCCGGCCAGATGGAGGTGACAAACCAGCAGGTTGCGGCACAGCTGAACCTCATGGGCCAGATCCTCGAGATAAAAGGGGATAATGTCTTTAAGATCCGGGCCTTCTACCGGGCCTCCGAGAGTATCGAGAGACTTGCAACGCCGGTTACAGCCATGGATGATACGGCACTCTCGGGGATCGAAGGGATCGGGAAAAATATTGTGCGGAAGGTCCGTGAAATTGCTGAAAAGGGGACCTTTGATGAGCTCGAAGAAGCAAAATCCGGGATTCCCGAAAGCCTGATCGAACTCCTGCATCTTGAGGGAATCGGCCCGAAAACCGTCTCTACCCTCTGGAAGAAGATGAATATCCAGAGTATCGACGATCTGGAACGGGCAGCAAAAGGTCATCGTATCAGGGCAATCAAGGGATTCGGAGAGAAAAAAGAGGAGGGATTCCTCAAAGCCATAACAATGTACCGGGACCAGTCAGGGAGGATGAACCGTGAGGAGGCCGATGCAGTGGCCGGGAAGATACGACCCGTCCTTGAACCAGGTACTTACGAGTTTGCCGGCAGTTACCGGAGGGGAAAGAGCAGTGTGGGGGACATCGATGTGGTGACAACCGAATCCCCCGATCGTCTGAATCCCAGGCTGCGGGCCATTGCGGATGCGGTGATCGACGCAGGCGACCGGAAGACCTCCCTTCGGATCCTTGGAAAGAGAGTGGATGTCCGGTTCTCAAAGCCGCGACAGTTTGGATCCATGCTCCTCTACCTGACCGGCTCGAAAGCATTCAACATAAAACTGAGGGAGATCGCAATAAGCCGTGGTTACAAGCTGAACGAGTATGGTATTGAAGATCGATCTGACGGGTCGCTTTGGGAGTTCTCCACTGAGGCAGAACTGCTGTCGTTCCTCGGTCTTGACTATGTAGTTCCCGAGCTTCGGGAGGACTGGGGTGAGGTGGAACGGGCGTTGTCCCATGCCCTGCCTCCCCTTGTAGAGCAGGATGATATCAGGGGAGATCTCCATGTTCACAGTACCTGGAGCGATGGTAGTCTTTCCATCCAGGACCTTGGAACATCTGGGGAGGAACGAGGGTATGAATATATCGTTTGTTCCGACCATTCATCCACATTGGGAATAGCCCATGGTCTTGATGAGGATGCTCTCTCGAAGCAGGCGCACGAGATTGAGCTTCAGAACCGCTCTTCTTCCTGCCGTATCATCCATGGAGTAGAGGTCGATATCCTCGCTGATGGCACCCTGGGGCTGCCAAACCGGGCCCTTGGTGACCTGGAGATAGTGATTGCATCAATTCATTCAGGATTTTCACAGCCACAGGATATCATCACGCGACGCATCCTCGCCGCCATTGAGCATGACCACGTGGATATCATCGGGCACCCGACCGGACGGCTCATTGGGAAGCGGCAGGGGTATGCGGTTGACATGAGCAGAGTGATTGAAAGAGCCAGAGAGACCGGAACTGCTCTTGAATGCAACGCATCTCCGTACCGGATCGATCTTGATGACGGATATATCCGGGAGGCGGTGGAGAAAGGGGTCAGGATTGCGATCGGTACCGATGCCCATGAAAAGGCTGAACTGCTGCATATGGAGTACGGCATTACTACCTGCCGGAGGGGATGGGCATCGAGGCAGGACATCCTCAATACCCTGAATGGATCCGGTCTCCTGGAGTGGGTGGAATGATTCGCCGGATATACGAATTGATTCTTCTCCGCGGAATAGAGGTCCTGCCAGCGCATATCTGTTTCATGATAACTGCATCAGACCTGCAGGCTTCACCCGGGAAACTGACTGAGGTCACGAGCTGGTGCCTGTTTGTCAACGGCCATTTTGCAGGAGATAAGCGGAACGTTACCGGTGATGGAGGTCTTCCTTTTCCGGCAATAAAGGGGCTCACGTTCCATATCAGCACCCCTGATCCCGTGCAGATAGAGCCCTCTCTTCCCGTCATACGGAAAGTAGGGGAACATGCACGCTTGCACCTCCACATTGGTGAGACTACCGAAACGCTCGGAGATGGTGTAGACGTCTGCGTGGCGGTGGGGAAGAGCGGCAGGGAGGAGATCGTCTCGTGTATCCGGAAGATGGCCGAAGTAGGGGAATCCCCGGAATCAGTGTCAGAGCAGACATTTGAAAAATACCTCGCTTTTCCCTCTGTTCCGGACCTCGTGATAAAGACCGGGGGCTCTCACCTAACTGACTTCCTGATCTGGCAGTCAGTCTACTCAGAGCTGTTCTTTTCAGATGTCAACTGGGACCTCTTCCGAAAGATTGACTTTCTGCGTGCACTCCGCGATTACCAGGCGAGGGTCAGAAAATTTGGAAAATAACAGAGGGGGTTCTGTTCAGGCTGCAAGAGCATCACGCCGTTGCGAATATACCCGGATCGCCCTGAGGAGATCGATCTTCCTGAACAGCGGCCAGAAGGGGGCGCAGAAATAAACCGCAGATTCATGGCCGTTTGCAAGCCAGGGGAGGAAGTTTGACGTGCGGCATTCGTTTCCGGTACGTATGACAAGGTCGACGGGGGGGAGATTATGGTCTGCACAGAGGTGCCGCTCCACCAGCGCGGCATCAATCTGTTCTGGAGTGTGATGGCCACTGGTCACTTTTTCCAGGATCTCCCGTGCTGCCCGCACAATCTCGTTCCTGCCGCCATAGGCCAGAGCAACATTGAGATAATACGAATCGTACTCCCGGGTTGCCTCTTCTGCCCGGGTGATGACAGAGATGAGATCATCAGGGAGGAGCGCCCTGTCCCCGACCATCCTGACCCGGATCCGGTCCCGGTGAACTCTTTCATCGGTTACCACCCGATTGAACCGGTCCTTGAAGAGGTCAAACAGGTCTTTTACCTCTTCCCCCTCGCGGGAGAGGTTCTCGGTCGAGAACGAATACAGCGTGATGTGCTGTATCCCCAGGTCATGGGACCATTCAAGCACCTTCTCGGTGCGATCTGCTCCCGCACGATGCCCTTCCTTCCGGATAAGTCCGCGTGATGTCGCAAACCTCCTGTTTCCGTCCTGGATGATTGCCACATGGTGGGGTATATGCCGTATCTGGGCCATCAGGGATCGTTCATACACCGATTCGAGGAGATCCCTGATCATCTGAGGGGGGTCACCTCGACTATAATACCGCGGTTCGGGTACCGCTCGATAATGCTCTTTCTCCCTTCTATCTCGTCCCCTCGTTCGAACAGAATCCACCAGGCTGTCTCAAGTGCTCCCTCCCGCTCTTCATACATTCCAGTCCCGAGTTCACGGACGGCCTCCGGAACTGAAAGGGCACCTTCAATCCTCCCGTAGATGATCGTCCCCTCGTCACTGATCTCATCGAAAGGGCGAGCCGTGGTCTCTGCTGTCCTGATGAGCCGGTTCCTGAGCTGAACCGAGTCCTTGAAGGCAGAGCTGCAGAAATAGACATTTTCATTCTTTACGATGTTCCGGCACCAGGCGCGGGATCCCTCAACCGCGTTATGGATCGAATCCTCAAGGGCGAGGTGTTTCCTCCGCATCTCATGAGCGTTGGTCTCTCCCCATTCCAGCTCATTGATGTTCAGGAAGTGGAGATGGGGAAGAGCCGGGATCAGCAGGTCAATTTCAGGCAGCGCAGGCACTTCGAATCCTGTCTCAAAACCCATGGCAGATGCCAGCTCCGCTGACCTGAGGTATCCACTTGTTCCAATCTCCTTCCAGCAGCTGACAGGAGGATGCATCCGGATCTCATCGATCACACCCAGGAGCTCCGATAATTCCTTTTCTGAGGGTGCATGGGATGTATACAGGTGGATATGGTGCCCTGGCCCAAACTCTTCTTTCAATCGTCTGGCATAGCTGAGTACCCGGTCAGGAACCCCGAGGGGTTCTCCCCCGGTGATGCCGGTACCCTTTGCACGCATATTCCTTGCTTCGGCGATTGCTTTGTCAGGGCTGGAGATACAGTGTTCATTGGCATACACCTGATCCTTTCCTTTTCTTTCACGGGAGAGCGGGCAGTACCAGCAGGAGCGATGGCATACTCCCGTGATGAAGAGGACCATCTTTGCGCCTTCGTGGCAGAACCTGCACCCGGAAGCTGGGAACGTTTCCATTCGTCAGGAATATCATTGGTCGTTGTTCAGTTTGAACCTTTCACTGCCGGAACCTGGTGGCCTGTCAGATACCTCGTTGCCTCCCGTCTTTCAGGCCCCTTCTCCCCCGCTGATTGTGCCTCATGGGTTGATGGTCGCTGGAGTGTCAAATTTTCAGGGGATCCCCAGGTGAGGGAACAGAGGAAAGAAGAAAGGAGGCTCTCACGAATTTAACGGTATTGCATCTCTGCAAGGCGTGGATATGGCTGGAAATCTGAAAGAGGAGACAGGGGTGGGATCAGGGCAGCTGATCCTTCCATCCCTTGATCAGCCGCATGAGGAGAGGAGGTGCTCACGATACAGTTCCTTATCGAGGATCCCGCGTTCCCGGCATTGTCCCATGCCACCGCACGAATCAGGAAGGTACCGGAAACATCAGCAGGAACATTCAAAGGATACGTCCCTGAGGGGGCAAGGTTCTTCGCCACCGTCTCCCATGAGCGGCCGTAATCTTTTGAGATCCAGATATCAACCCCGGCAATACCGGCCGTGTCGGCTGCATGCCAGATCACCTGGAGGGTAGTTCCGGGCATTATTGAGCGGTAAGGGGGTGGCGATGAGATCGCGATTGTCGGAATACTAGTGTCCATCGCAAGGACAGGAGATGGGGACACGCTCTTGGTAACCGTATCGACCGGGCCAAGAGCAGTAGTAAGTATGGATCCTTTCATTTGAGAGGATGATTTTACCATACAGCTTTTTGTTGAAGATCCCTCGTTTCCTGCAGGATCCCGCGCCGTCACACGGATGATGAATGTCCCTGATATATCCGAGGGAACACCCAGGGAATAAGTCCCTGATGTGACAAGGTTCCTGGCAACCGTCACCCATGTCTTTCCTTTATCCTTGGAGTACCCGATATCAACTCCGGCAACTGCCACGTTGTCGATTGCAGTCCATGCCACCTGGACGGAGGAACCAGGAGCAATTGTACTGTATGCCCGGGGAGAGGTGATGGATACTGATGGCGACCTCGTGTCTATCCCACCTGATGATGGCTGGGGAGTCGGGGTGGACGTCGGTACCTGGACTGACGAATCCGGACCTTTGGTGGTAAATGCCTTCAGGCAGACGTTTGAATTCTTGTATACGGAGGTGAGATCGGTCCAGAGCGTTCCGGTCGTACTGACAAAACTCTGGCCGGAAGAGGCGCTTGCCCCCGAAGAGAAGCCGCCATAGGGATACTCAATTGCGACAGGATACTGGTATCCCGGAGTCGTCAACTTTACGACGACCGAGAATCGTTCTCCCTTCTGCAACGGGACTGGAATGGAGAGATCGATGGTATGATAGCCTGGTATCACGATCGTCCCGGACTGTGAATATTCCAACAAACCCGAGACAGGACTACTCTGTACTCCGGTATAGACCGATACCTGGTATTTTGAATTTGCTGAGGGGGTATAGAAGCTCACCGCAGCAAGATCTTCTGCCGACAGTGAAGTGAAAACGTTGGCAAAGTAGGCAGTATCGCTGTTGTCCCCGTAGGAGACTACCCACCCAAGCGGATCGTACTGGTAGATCTGGTCATAGTTTCCCTTGTCTTCTGCACTGAAGAACGCGTTATCCCTTCCAATAACGGTATCATAATATGACACGTAGAAATACCCGTTCATACCCCAGTCGCTGCCCCATGAATTCTTTACGATAAAAGCACCATCACCAGGTGGTGTCGAGGCAAAGTGAGAGCGGTCATAGGTGTCATCCCAACCGACAATGGTTATCGCGTGATTCTCCTGGGATTTTCCTGAATAATAATAACTTGCCGTTGTGGGGCGGTAAGAGGATTCTTCCCATCTGATGGTAGAATACACTGCACCTCTCTCTGTGAGTGCCTTTTTCAGGTTCTGATTATCGAGCGATCCGCTCCTTGCCGGGATGAAGAGGACTTCCTGAATATGTTTCACCGATGCGGAATTGGGAGCGGTGACGGATGAAGCACTTTTCGAGATTCCGGTATAGGGGTCGCTCGATTCCTTCAGGGGGCCGCTCCATCGTGCCAGGTATGCAGTTGCCATCTGAGCATTTCCCCCCTGGCACGAAGAGAGGTCATATCCATGCGAATTTCGCATGTTATTCTCAGAGAAATCCCATGATTCAGGCTTCAGGCCTGATTCAAGAGAGGCAAATGTTGAAAACGCCCAGCAACTCCCGCACTCTCCCTGATCCTGCACCCCGTTCACCCTGCCCTGGGTTCTCAGGTCATAGCTGCCCGGCAAAGCGTATGAGGTGATTTCAGTTGACGATGTTGAATCACGTATCGAGAAGACAGGTGCAGTATTGCTGGTATCGGTGGAGGCCAGGGTGCTGAAATCAGAAATCTGTGTACCTGTAAGGTGGGAGAGATCGACTGTGGCAGGAACAAGACCCAGCGCATTTCCGGGAGCAGAGGGGAGATCCAGCCGGGACCTGAAATCGTTGAGATACCGGGTAAATAAAGGATTGATGGGAGAGAGGGACATTCCCGCACCATTTTGTGCCGAATCATCAGAGGTCCCGGTCCCAGGTTGTGCGAGGACCAGCAGGAACAACAGTAGCAGCAGCGGTACCCACCATCGGTATCGGCTCTTCATTTTATCTCCATGGTATTGTAAGGTATAATCGACAATTTGTTATATTCTTTTTACTAAAGTGTCTCGTTTTACTACCAGTATCCCCATTGTCAGTTATCTCTTTTCCGGTCGTGTATACCCTGATGCGGGCCTTTGATGACCATGAGATACATCTTTTGATCTGATATCGGGCTGATCCGGACTCGTTTTTTCTACGATCCAATCCTGCCCGTTTTAATTGGAGTATTCCCTGTCCGGTTTATAAAATCATAGGATAGTTCCGGTAGGACAACAAAGCTCCATGGCATTATGCTTCGTACCCATGATGCCTGGGTAATTTTTGGTGGGATGAGACGAGGTGAAACCGGGGTCCCGGATCTTACGGATAGTCTTAAAAAGAGTACCCTGATTCACTTGAGGGACCCGAGCAAATCAGATGCAAATGCCGGAAACATTTTCATGTTTACTATCGATGAAGGCTATTCGTTCGAACATAAAGAATGAAAATGCCGGAGGCATTTCATTGGAAAAAAGGTATCAGTCTTTCTTCTCTTCGGGTTCTTTTGCCTGATCGGATGTTGTCTCTTCAGTGCCTTTTCCGTTCAGGGAGACGAAGTAATATGTTCCTCCGGCGATAATCAGGATGAGCAATATCGCTCCGGCAACATACATTGGCATAGTTCCCGTTGGAGCAAGTGAGACGGGATCATGTGCAGGGGCGGGCCCTGTCACCAGGGTGGTCACCTCCTCCATACCCTGTCCCTGCCCGGCTGTTCCTGGCTGTATAGTTCCTGAAGGGACCTGCTGGGTGGTGACCGCAGTTGTTTGCTGACCCGGAGATGCAGGAACCTGGGGAAGCGTAGCCCCTCCCTGGGCAGAACCTGATGAGGTAGTGCCTGATGACAATGAGGAGGTTCCCGCCTGGTTATTCGTCACGGTTCCCGCAGTCTGGGTTGGCGTAGGCACCCTGGTCTGTCCGGCAGCCGGCTGAGAAGCGACACGGATGTTCAACTCCGTCTCTCCTCCGGCTTCAAAAGGATAGGTCTCCTTCCATGGTCCGCCGGCTGCAACATCATAAACCTCGGCCAGGAGTCCACCGACATAGAAATGGAGGGATGTCCCTGCTGCTATGTTCCCCTGAACAATGAGTTTCTGTGATGTAAAATTCGCCTTCCCATAGGTTCCATCCGGCAGCGTGTCCACCGGGTTTCCTGTGACGTTTGACCGAACCCCAATGCCAGCCGCTTCAACAGAAATTCCTGTATTCGCAGGACTTCCTGCGACCTCTACCGATCCATAAAAAGCATGGGGGAGCTGTGGCTGGACGGCGGTCTCTTCAGCAGAAGCAACAGTACCCACGAGTAGGATCATGGATACTGCGAGCAGGACTGATAGAATGCTGATTCTCTGTGGTTTCATGGTATCACGGCAGTCTGTAAAAAAGGGTAATTCCTTCTTTTATTTTACTCTTTTCACATCTTCCCTTCAGAAAATCGGGGTAGTGGAGAATCCGGCAAGAGTTTCCGGATTTTCCATAAATACCCAGTATCCCTTGTAAGGAAGGAGGTCAACTGACATCGCATCGCGCACATATGACCAGCCGGGCTGGTTAACACCCGGGCTTATAACGATAAGGTAGCCGGGATTTTCCTGGTCCCCGTAAGCGGTGACCAGGGTATCTTCTACAGGTCGTGCTGAAAATCCACCCTCCTGATAGTCAGGTGCGGGCCCGATGAGGTTCCATCCTTTCACAAGGGAGCGGACGGGAGGCACCGTGATTGCATCGGAGGGAGAGAGATATGCGGTGGCCGAATCGTCGACTTTGACATAGAGGGCATGGAGTGGCGCCAGCTCATAGTGGTAACCAGGGATGAACCAGGCGGATCCATTCCACCCGAGGATCACATCGATGTTCCCGAGTGAACTGGAGGGGAATATATTCTCAAGGTACTGGTAACCTGATCCGAGCAGGATAGGCGTTGAGAAGAGATTCCATCCGTTTCCGAGTTCTGAGGTAAAGTATTCAGGTGACCCTTCTCTGAAGGAGACCGCAATGGTATGGTCTGCCGCCACATCAGTGAAGGTGTAAACCGGGGTTTTCGCAACCGGGGTTCCATCGACAAGGATCTGATCGATGGTGTATCCGGTTGCCGGTACGATCGTGAAGGACTGATCAGCACCACTGAGCACGGAAACAGAGCCTGACGGGGTGATGGCACCATTTGGTCCTGCGGTAGCACTGATGTAATAGGGGAAAGCCGGTATTTCGGTAGTTGGAACTGTGGTTGGCACAGTGGTTGGTACGGTAGTCGGGACGGTTGTTGGCACAGTGGTTGGTACGGTAGTCGGGACGGTTGTTGGCACAGTGGTAGGCACAGTAGTCGGGACGGTTGAAGGTACCGTTGTTGGGACTGTGGTAGGTACGGTAGTCGGGACGGTTGTTGGAACGGTTGTCGGGGCTGTTCCTCCTACACGAAGATCGAGGTTGGTATCCACACCGCTCGCAAATGGATAGCTGGCCGACCAGGTGGATTTCCCACCTTCCCGTACCTCGGCCCTGACACCGTTGATGAAGAACGATATGGGGGCTCCTCCGGTGATCGTAGCATCCTCCCCGGAGGGTTGTACCTCAAGGGTATTGAAATCGTGAATTCCGTATTCCCCAACTATCGTAGTGACCAAATCTCCCCCACCGCCTGTTACACTTGCAGTGATGTGAGTGTTGACAGGGGCCGGTTGCGATCCGATCGTAACATTCCCATAAAACGTATGTGGAAGTATCGGAGCTGCTACTGCTGGTGATATCGTAACGATTGCAAGGATCAGCAGCAGACCGAGCAGAGAGAACCACCCCGTCTTTCTATGAGATTTCATTGATCAATCCTCCTGCCCGGAAAGAGGGGAGGTGTTACCCCTCTCTCGATGAGCAAAGTCTATCCTTCTTTCTATGCATGGATTGTGTGGATGGTCTCGGCCGGGAAGTAGAACGGGGTAATCTCAAATCCTGCGTAAGTTGCAGGGTTTGCCATGAATACCCAGTATGCATCCCCGGTAGCCATTTCCTGGGTGTTCTTGACCGGGTCCCAGAACCCGCTGGTCACAGATGCACTCCATGCCTCGTACTGGCCGGGTACTGAGGGACTTACGATGATAGCAACTCCCTTGGTGCCACCGTTGCCTTCCTTGATCGATTCAAGGGCATCCGTCACCTGCTTGAAGGCTTCATCGTCCTCAAGGTCAGCCACAGCGACTCCCCACCGGCCCTGGTCGCCGAGATCACAGCAGCCGTCCTCACGGTCAATACCCCACGGGGCACCGATCAGGTTCCAGCCCGATTCAAGGGAGATCGCCGAGAGTCCTGGTGAGGGTCCGGCGTTGTAGAGTACCGGGAACATCGACTCGGATTTCATCTTGATGTAGTATCCCTGTCCCGGGATGATCTCTTCGCCGCTGGCTCCAACGTTCACCCATACGTCATCTTCTGCATCCCACTTGTAGACCACTACGATATTTTCTCGGGTGATGAACTTTCCGAGGGTTGCAATCTTGGGTATGGTGTTTGCTTCATCAGCCAGGGTTACCGGTACCGACAGGGTGTTCCAGCCACACTGGAGCGGGAGCTGTGAACCATATATCCGGATGTTTGTGCAGGAACCGTCAAGCATACACATTGCCGAGCGGTAGAGCCATGGGTCGTAGTGAACACGGTGGCTCACTTCGTCACCATTGCCGAGTGCATTGCTCCGCTGATCCAGTTCGTGGCAGCGACAGTCGATGCAGTCAACGATCGGTGCGGGTCCGGCACTCGGGCCACCGGGGCTGCCCCAGTAGTTCTCCTTGGCAACCAGGTCACAGCAGGCGAGGTTCTTGACACCCCAGTACTTGTTGCACCAGATGTCGTTCCACTTGAAGTCGATCCTGCTGGGTATTGCTGCTTCTGTCAGAAGACCAAAGACCCCATTTTCATGGATCTGGTTTGCCTGAATGATGATCTGCCCTCCCTGGGTGGCGCCTTCCATAAGGTAGACTCCGGCATGGAAGTTATCGGTCACGTTGTTGTGAACGATATAGAGGGTCATGTTGCATCCGCCACAGCCTTCCCAATCTGGCGCAAGAATTGCCGGGCAGGTGCCAGAACAACACGTACCTGCTGCACAGGGTCCAGGTCCACAGGGTTGCAGATCCTCAGGGTTGGTTGGTTCGTCACTGTTAGGCCGGCATTCAGAGCAGGGTTCTCCGCACCTGTCTCCGACACACCGGATCTGGATACCTGCATCAGTCCACCCTGGGTACTTGCCGCAGGCAGTTGGATCGCTGGTGAAGTACTTTGTTCCGGCCTTTTCAACTACCCATTCACCCTTGGGAGCTACCCCGGTTTCTGGGAAGTGTCCGTTGTGGTAAATCTCGTTTAATATGATCTCGCTGCATGCGGGGCTGTGGGTGATCGCTGCAGGATCAATGGTCTCAACGCCGCAGAAGAGGCAGCCGGCATCGATACCGTCATCGATGTTGCCATGGATCTTGTTCTCGGAGATGAGAACGACTGCGTCGTTGACGTAGATACCATTCTCGCAGTTGTTGACAATATCGTTCTTGACGATATTGATCCTGCCCTGGCAGCATGGGACCTCAATATTATCACAATCTACTTCCTTGCAACCCGTTTTCTCATTACAGCCGGGCCCTTTTATACTGTCAAGAATTGTGGCTTTTTCGCATTTCTCGCTACAGAGCCACACCAATACTCCGTTTGTCTTGGAGTTCTTGATAGTGAATCCTTCAATTCCTGTGCTGCCTGATGAGAGGTATACGGCACCGGACTTGTCAGAATCGTCACAATCAGCTTTCTTCGGGGTCAGTCCCTTCGCATCGATAACCGGTGCTGTTCCTTCCTTGTTCTTCAGGAGGACGCCGGGGGTGTCGATCTCGATTGTCTCGGTGTATACCTTGCTGTCATCCGCTTCGATAACCATGCCGATAAGCCCTTCGAATTCTGGGTTGCAGTCAAGGTAATTCTGGGTGACGAGGTCCCATGCAGGTTCCTGTGCCTCAACGTTGATGATGTCCTTGACATCATCAGGCATGGATGGTGCCCACACCCACTGGCCATTTGTCAGGATCGTTACTGTTGCATGCTGGGTTGGAGTCTGGGGATTGGTATCCTCATACGTGACCATGAAGGTCTCGGGGTTTTTAACTGGTGCTGATTTCACCACAACTTCAGGAATAACTCCGGATGCTGTATCAACATCGCCGCTTCCTCCATACTCCCAGAGAACGGTAGAAGGATCATCCCAAGCTTCCAGGTTGAAGACTGCGGAATTTCCTCCTATATAGAGGTCATCGGCAAAGTCGAGCATAGGCTGGAGCTTATCGGTTCCCCATACCTTGACCTTGACGACATCCCCGCATTCACTCAGCGGGAGCTGGTATTTGAGGTATCCATACACCGGCTTCTTTATGAACGTCGCGGTGATCTTGTAGGAGCAGTGGAGCTCATCGAAGGTGTAGGTTGCCTGAACACTACCGTGCTTGTCGATAATGGTGCAATCTTCACAATCCTTATAGATAATGTCTTCCGGATCCGGTACGCCTTCACAGAGCGGCTCGATTACAATCTTGTCGATGATGTGACTCTCTCCCGTGATCAGGTATGTTGGGGTTGACCCGACTTTGAACATCTTCTCAAAATCAGGGGCAGCACTCTCTCCCGTCGGGGGATAGGTTACATGTCCACCTGGGCCGGAGGATGCAATGATCTTCACATACCTCGTGCTTATCTGCGGGCACCGCTGGAGGTCGTTTGCAACCCAGACGGTGAAGTCATAGCACATCAGCTCATCGCAGGTAATGCAGTCCCCAAAAGGACAATCCGGTTCGTCACAGGGAGCAGAAAGACCGCATTTGAACCAGATCGTGACATCCTTGTTCATCGGGATGCTCTCTGATATCCAGATCTTTACCGCTTGAGACGCATTTGCTGGTGCAAACACGGGCAGTTCATCTGTACCGTATACCGCAACATCCGCTGCGGGTTTGTTAGAATGTCCTTCCCATTTGATCTGCACACATTCTTCTGCGAGGGTCGGGTCTATCTCGATCGCTTTGTCAAAAAAGACCCAGAACCCGTTGGTATCTGCCTGGAGCCCTGCGTCTGAATGGAATGAGATGTAGAATTCATAATCGCAATCGACGTACAGTTTGACATCCTTGATGTCAGGATCTGTACCACAATCTGCTGCTGAACAGGCCTGGAAAAGAAGCATGCAGCAGAGCACAACCAGTATGGCTGTTGCTACGCGTGATTTACCAATACATGGCCACCTTGTCATATCTATCCTCCTTTCTGATGACATCCCGGCCTGCCGGCCCTATCGCCACCACGCTCCTGCCGGCAGCACCATCACTGCTGACAGTTGTAGAGACCGGTTCACCGTGCTGTCACGAATAATCTGCAATTTTTTCTGGTATTCCCACCAGTTCTGGCGAGAACCCGGACATTTTCTCTCTGCTGTTCCCTTTTTTCGATCACAGGGTATGCAGTGCTCCCTTGTCCGAAAGGGGATAAAACACCGTATGAAATAATACTATATAAAAGTTATTCACATTTATTTGAAAAATGTTGAGAAAATGGGGATGATTGGGGGTATGGAGGGATAATTTATGCAAATTTGCATTTTGTATAATATGGGATATTATTAATATAACCAATTGGATAAATCATTGAACTCTCCGGTGTAATCTCAAATAATTTTCATTTATTTTTAAATTAAACTGTTTTTTGTGGCTCTTTTTTTTGCCTGTTTTTCTGGACCTTGAAAGAAGCGAGCCTATCTATCGCGGCAATGTCAGCTTGGGGCCCGATTACCAGTTTTTTATTTTTCACCGCGCTTTCCTGAAACATCCTTCCTACGTCGTTTCTTATGATGAGGGTGGTGTATCCCGGCCCGGATCCCACCGCACCGGCAGAGATGTCAGAACAGACTCCCGTGAGATCCAGGCATGAGTGGCATCCCTGTCTGACCGTGGTTTCCAGTTCGCTCATGGGAAGGAGGAGAGGGGGCTGGTCCTTCATGGTGACCTCAAGGTTTCCCTTCCGCACGTCAAGCCGTTCCACCTTCCAGGTATCAACCTGATACTCTCTTTTTAATTTTCTCTCGACAAGCTCGGTGTAATCGAACGACTCGGTACAGAATAATCCGATGACGAGTCGGATAGATCTGCCATATGGCCTGAGAAGGTCATTATCACTGGTCCTGATCGCATGAAGTGCCTGTACTACGCAGGGGACCCCAATGACCGCAATCTTTCTGAACTTCCTCTCGATCACTGCTGTCTTTAAGGCAGCTACAAGGGGAACCCACCAGTTGTATCTGCTTCCTGCCTGATGAATGATCTCTTCGCTTGAGGTGATGACGACCGATGAGGGCTTCAGGGTCCACCGGTCTTCACTCACGGTAACAACAGCATCGATCAGCCCCTCATCAAGGGCATTTACGAGCAGGGCCGTTACCGCACCCCCGCTCTGTTTTTTCGGGACATCAAACGCCGCCTTTGCGGTCATGATTGACTGATAGGAACCAAGACCTTTTTCACCAGGCTCTTCTTTCCTGGGGCAGGCTGCATAACAGGCACCACAGGGGACCTCGTCATGTGCCTCTTTGCAGTACCCAATATTTGAGGGACAGGAGGTTATTCCCTCCTCTCCAAAGCAGATAGCATCTGCAGGGCAGACCGCTACACAGGCTCCGCACCCTGCACAGATATTGCGATCCCAGACTTCAGATTTGAGATCACGATAGCTCTTCCTTGTTCTCATCAGCATCATACCTCCCAGGTGTATTTATTAGCAAAGGGACGGGGACTGGAAGGGGTGATGATGGAATAATGGTCGGTCAGGAATGGCTGGGGATCCAGGCCGAAATAACAGGCGAATTTTTCTATCAGCGGTTTAATCTCGCCCCTCTCTTCTTCCGTCATCTTATCGACCCTGGCACCAACGCCGAGATTCCAATCCGGGACATCCCCCCGGATGATGATCTTGCCGCCATGGATACCGGAACCAATTCCCCTTTCAAGGAGGGGGGATCTCCTTTTCCAGCCAAGAACCAGGATGAGTCCGCCGGCCATGTATTCCCCGAGAAATGCCCTTGCCGACCCACCAACGATAAGGAGGGGACGTTTCTCCTGATACTGTTTCATGTGAATCCCGCCCCGGTACCCGATGTCATCACGTACAAAAATCATCCCGCCACGCATTGAATGGGCTACCGCATCCCCTGCATTCCCATGGATCACAATTGTCCCCGCATCCATCGTGTTTCCAGGTGCATGTTCGCAGTTCCCGTGTACAATGCAGGTCGGGCCGCTCATGAACATCCCGAGATCCCCCCCGGGCACACCGTTGATAACAATCTCAACATCGCCGCGGAGCCCGTCTGCTATAAACCGCTGCCCCATGATATTATCCAGATGGATCCTGCGGACACCGGAGGTAACAGCAGCACGGATAGCTCTGTTGAGTGGTGTGTAATGCATACCGGATGCATCGATCCGAATAGCATCCTGCAATTCCGTCATGCCCCCACAGTCTTGATATCGAGGACTTTCATGATGTTTTCATCAAGCAGGTATCCTCGCAGTCGATCACGGTTGCCCCGCAATGATTCGATACTGTTGATACCTGCAGCACCCATCAGTTCTGACAGTTCAAGAGTCCAGGCATGAATAAGGTTTGCCACATTTACCGATGCATAATCGGGATCGAGCCGTGCAACAAGATCCGGCCGCTGGGTTGCTATTCCCCATGGGCAGAGTCCTTTGTAACAGGTCCCGCATACCCTGCATCCCATCGCGACAAGAGCTGCAGTCCCTATGTATACGGCATCGGCACCAAGGGCGATCACCTTGGCCACGTCCGCACTTTCACGAATTCCACCGCTTGCAATGATGGAGACTTCGTTACGGATGCCCTGCGAGCGGAGCTTGGCATCAACACTTGCAACCGCTGCCTCGATGGGAATGCCAACGTGGTCCCGGAAAACACGGGGTGCGGCACCAGTTCCCCCCCTGAAACCATCAATCACAACGGCATCAGCTGAAGATCGGGCTATCCCTGCTGCGATAGCAGCAGAATTATGAACGGCGGCAATCTTTACAAAAACCGGTTTTTTCCATTCGGTCGCTTCCTTCAGGCTCCGGACGAGCTGCTTCAGATCTTCAATACTATAAATATCATGGTGAGGTGCCGGGCTAATCGCATCACTTCCCTCCGGGATCATCCTCGTGTATGAGACGTCTGCACAGACCTTCTCGCCGGGAAGATGTCCTCCGATTCCCGGTTTTGCCCCCTGGCCTATTTTGATCTCGATTGCCGCACCCCTCTCAAGGTAATTGATGTCCACACCAAAGCGGCCGGAAGCAACCTGGACGATCATGTGATCCTGGAATGGGTAGAGTGATTCGTGCAGACCCCCTTCGCCAGTACCCATAAAGGTTCCACACTCAGTCACAGCACGGGCCAGTGACTGCTGGGCATTGAGACTGATAGCACCATAGCTCATGTGACCGATCATGATGGGCGTCTCGAGCATCAGGTTCGGAGAGAGTATCGTCTGGAGTACCGTGTCTCCCTCTACAGTTTTGAAATTCAGGTGTGATGGCTTCTTCCCGAGATAGGTCCTCAGTTCCATCGGCTCGCGAAGCGGATCAATACTGGGATTAGTTACCTGGCAGGCATCAAGAACCAGCCGATCGAAGATGACAGGGTAATCCAGTGCATTTCCCATTCCGGAGAGTATGATCTTCCCGGTCCGAGCCTGATTGTAAATTGCCTCCCTTACCTGCGGGGTCCAGATGGGATGGCTCCGGTAATCCACCGGACGTTCAACAAGGCTGATTGCATCTCGGGGGCACATCGAGATACACCGGTGGCAGGCAACGCACACCCTGGAATTCACATGGATCTGTTCACCTTCCTTCCGGAACACCCCGTATGGACAACTATCAACACATCGTCCGCAAAGCATGCACTGGTCACGGTCCACGCTGATGCGGTATCGGAGCGGGACGCTCCCGATGCTCATTACTGTGCCCTCCCAATGATCGGTTCTCCAGCCCGCGGCATGGTGATGTCACCCACCCCGGGATCCAAGGTCCGTATCGCCGCTTCTTCGCTGGATATGTAGAGCCGTGCACCTGATTCCCCGGACACAAGGGGCCGGAGCTTGATCCGGTCGGTAAATCCTACCATACTGTCATGGTTGGCCACAACAATAGCAAAAGGGCCGTTCATGAGAGCCGGACCATAGGTGAGCCGGATTGCACGCATGATCTCCTGTTCACGACCGGGCATCCGGTCGATCTCATCCCAGAATGGCGGGGCAAGGGCTTTCACGGCAGTCTCGATTGAGAGGCCATGCCGCCGGATCAGGAGATCGAAGAGATATGCGACGACTTCAGTATCGGTAAACATGGAACATCGATACCCGTAACTTTCGATATATCTCCGGTTTGTTCCATAAGATGTTATCTCGCCGTTATGGACAACACTCCAATGAAGAAGATTGAAGGGATGTGCCCCTCCCCACCATCCAGGGGTATTGGTGGGATAGCGATTGTGCCCGAGCCAGAGGTATCCTTTGTAATCCTGGATCCGGTAAAAGTCGGCAACTTCCTCAGGCCATCCGGATGCTTTAAAGACAGCAAGATCTTTTCCTGAAGAGTAGACCAGCGCACCAGGGATGCTGGAATTTATTTTCATCACGAGATGGGTGACAATATCATCTGCCGGTGTGATACTCCGAGGCATAAGCTGGATGTCCGGTTTGAAGAAAAATCTCCATGGGATATGCAGCTTCCGGATATTTGCCTGTTCGAAGGTGGGAATTACCTCCTGGTATTCAACGGTCCCCCATTTAGAGAGCTCATCCTCAACGAGTGGTTTTGTCTCGTGCGGATTGTCAAAAAAAACATGGATGGCATAATACTCCTTATAGTCCGGGAACGCGCCGTATGCTGCGTACCCTGCCCCTTCGCCACTCCCGCGTTCGTCCATTCTTGAGAGAGCAGACCGTATCCCTGTCCCGTCCATCCGCTGACGGGAACGATCAATCACACCGATGATTCCACACATACTATCACAGGCACTGACGCAAGTGTCAGAAAATGTTCCTTTAACATATGATAATTAAGTATAAATATAATTGGGTAGAAGCTATTTTCCATATGACCAGAGATGTCGTCTCCGGGATGCTGGAACGTATCGACGCAGATCTTGTGAAATTCCTGCGTCTCCAGTTCACCGATATAGGGGGGCAGCCGAAAAATGTGGCCATTCCAGTTCAGCAGGCAGAAAAAGCGTTGACGGAAGGGATTTGGTTTGATGGATCATCTATCGAGGGATTTACCCGGATCGAAGAGTCAGATATGCTGCTCAAACCGGATCCTTCGACCTATGCCATCCTTCCCTGGCGCCCGGCTGATGCAAGGGTGGCCCGATTTATCTGTGATGTCTATACGTATGGGAATAAACCTTTTGAAGGTGATCCGCGGTATGTTCTGAAAAGAAGTCTTGCAGAAGCTAAAAAAATGGGATTTACATTCAATACCGGTCCTGAACTCGAATTTTTCCTCTTCAAGATGGTTGACGGGAGACCATCGACCCATTTCCAGGATTATGGGGGATATTTTGACCTCGCCCCTACGGATCTGGCTGAAGATGTGAGGCGGGATATTGTATTTGCCCTGACCCAGATGGGCTTTGAGATTGAGGCATCCCATCATGAGGTTGCAGAAAGCCAGCATGAGATCGATTTCAAGTACAGCAATGCTCTTGATACGGCTGACAGGGTCATCACCTTCAAGTTTGCCACAAAGACTCTGGCCCTCCAGAAAAATCTTCACGCAACCTTCATGGCAAAACCGATCTCGGGCATCAATGGAAGCGGGATGCACACTCACGGTTCACTCAGTAAAGACGGTAAAAATGCATTCTATGACGCGGACGGTTCTAGAGAGCTTTCTAAGACAGCCTATTATTATATCGGGGGGCTGCTCAAGCATGCAAAGGCGGTTACCAGGATTGCCAATCCGACTATCAATTCCTACAAACGGCTGGTTCCCGGGTACGAAGCACCTTGTTACATCTCATGGAGTGCTGCAAATCGTTCCGCACTGGTCAGAGTTCCTGCAGCCAGGGGGAACAGCACCCGTGCTGAGTTCCGTAGCCCTGATCCCATGTGCAATCCCTACCTGACATTCGCGGCAATGCTTGCAGCAGGCCTTGATGGAATCAGAAACAAGGTTGAACCTCCCGAAAGCATCGATACCAACATCTACCATCTGAATACCGAACAGAGAAAGAATATGGGTATCGAGATGCTGCCGGCAAGCCTGATGGAAGCTCAGATGGAGCTCGAAAAGGATGCTGTCATAAGTAAAACTATGGGTACTCACATCATGGATGGCCTGGCTTCAATTGCAACTGTCGAGTCAGACCTTTTCAGGCTGGCCGTGCATCCCTGGGAACTGGACCGGTATCTGGCTACCTATTAATTTTTTTTAAATTTTGTGGCAGAAAGTTTTTTGTTCCATGACAGGTAACTTCCTTCCATTGTGATATCTCCTCACACTGGGCAACATGTGCAGGAAAGTGACCGACCGCCAGTATTCCTTGTCAAAGACAAAGTGAGCGGAGCTCTTATGAGATGGTTACCGATCATGGAAGGTAAGGTGGATCTCGATGGGGTATGTTCCCGAAAAATGAGCAATAAACGAAATTAATGCTGGGGCCCTAGCAATGAAAATGGTCAAGGCAATAATCAGGGAGGAACGGGTTCCTTTCGTAAAGAAAGCGCTTGCTGATAAAAATATTTATGGAATGACAATCCTGCCTGCAATGGGGCGAGGCAGCCAGGGAGGGGTTCACCTTCAATTCCGTGGGGGTATCTTGAATATCGATATGCTCCCGAAAGTCATGATGGAGGTAATTATTCCTGATGATCTTGAAGAGATGGTGATACACCAGATACTCTCTTCAGCAAAAACCGGTAAAGAAGGTGACGGAAAAATATTCATCATTCCTGTCAATGAATCACACAGGATCCGGACTGGCGAAGTGGAGGTCTGATATGTAATATCAGATTCTCCCGCAACCAATTTCTCTCCGCACAGCATCATCATGGCTGTGCATGCTCAAACGATCAGAGGATCCTGTCAATCCTCTGATCTCTTCTTGATGCTTCCATATCCTTATTGTTCTGATCCATTTCATGCATCTAAAAAAGAAATCATTAAATAGCATGGAAGGATATTTCTATCTATCTGGTCATCCAGATGGTTAGTGAGAATCTGTGAGCTTTGAAAGAAAGAATCCATGGAAGCTGGTTCCCGGTCATGCGGGAGATCTGATATCCTGTCATTTCGCAAAGGAGCTGATGTTAGGGCGAGTTTTCACATATCCCTGACTGATACGATAATCCATGCAGAAATGATCAGATCACTGGCAATGGCATTCTGTATTTACATCAGAGGAACAGTTCACAACATAAGTTTCCGTACAGGACATGAGAATCAAAGGGTACTACCCTATGGAAAGTATCGTGAAACCATGAATCATGAACGCATAAAGGTGATTGTATGACACTTGACACAGGAACAACCGCATGGCTTCTGGCAGCAACTGCCCTTGTCATGCTGATGACTCCCGGCGTAGGATTCTTCTATGGGGGACTAGTCCGGCGGAAAAACTTCATCTCAATGGTAGCCCTTTCATTTATTGTCTTTGCCCTGGTAAGCATCCAGTGGGTGCTCTTCGGGTACTCCCTCTCGTTTGGGCAGGATATCGGGGGATTTATTGGAAATCTCCAGTACATTGGGCTTGAAGGCATTGGTATGGAGGCCGGATCCGGTGGGTATCCACCTCTTCTGTTTGTTGCATTCCAGGGGGTGTTTGCCGCGATAGCAATGGCTATCGTGGTGTCGGGATTTGCTGAAAGGGTAAAACTTTCAGCATTCATCCTGTTTGCCCTCCTCTGGACAACCCTGGTCTATGACCCGCTTGCACACTGGGCATGGGGAGGCGGCTGGGCATCCCAGTTTGGTTCGCTGGACTTTGCCGGAGGAACCGTTGTCCATATCAGTTCCGGATTTGCCGCACTGGCTGTAGCCTGGGTGATTGGTAAACGGGCCGGATTCGGTCAGTATAGCATGGAACCCCACAACATCCCCATGACATTACTCGGAGCTGCATTACTCTGGTTCGGCTGGTTCGGATTCAATGCGGGGAGCGCTCTTGCTGCCAACGGAGTCGCCGCAAACGCGTTTCTCGTCACAAACATATCGGCCGCAGCAGGAGCCCTTGCATGGCTTGGAGCATCCTGGTACAGGGGCAAACCAAGCTCCCTCGGCATGGTAAGCGGTGCTATTGCTGGGCTGGTCGCGATCACCCCTGCAGCCGGATATGTCGGGGTCGCATCTGCCATAATCATCGGCGCGATAGCCGGACTTATCTGCTATGGCGCCATGTTGTTCCGCCTTAAAAAAGGGCTCGATGAGAGTCTTGATGCATGGGCGGTTCATGGGATGGGTGGCCTCTGGGGAGCCTTTGCTACCGGTATTTTCGCCACTGCCGCAATCGGCGGATATTCCGGCTTGATTGAGGGGAATGTCCAACAGTTCGTTTCCAATGCCATAGGGGCACTGGCCGCGCTTGTCTATGCATTGGTCATAACGCTCGTACTGGCCTATGTAATCGACCGGACAATAGGGCTCCGGGTCTCAGAAGAAGAGGAGTATGTCGGGCTTGATATCTCCCAGCACGGTGAGCGGGTATAAGGAGGTGTTGGGATGAAGATGATCAAAGCAGTGATAAGACCGGAACGTCTTGAGTTTGTCAAGAAAGCACTTGAAAAAAATGGCATTTATGGAATGACCGTCATAGCGGTAGAGGGCCGTGGCGATCAGAAAGGTATATCCCTCCAGTATCGTGGAGGAGCAATCAATGTCGACATGATCCCGAAAGCCCAGCTTGAAATTGTCGTAAAGGATGATGAGGTGGATCTTGTCCTGCAGGCCATTTGTCAGGGTGCAAGGACTGGCAAGATGGGGGACGGCCGCATCTTTATCATCCCCGTGGAACGATCGATAAAAGTACGGACTGGCGAAAAAGTCACCGAGGAAGACCCCACTGAGTGAAAAAACAGCCTTTTTTAATATGAAAATGCATCCGGCATTTTCATCTTTTATGCGTGTGGCCCTCAAAGGAACCATGTTATTTTTTAATTGTTTAATATTCATCTGAGGATTTTACCTTATCCGGTTGGCTGCAGGTTTTTTTCATAAGGTATATTTTTTCTCCTCGAAAAATTGATCAATGTGTCATATCCTCCAACCGATTCGGCCCTCTCCCATCCGGTCTCGGTATTGCTCCTTGTCGCGATCACCGTCATGCTTGCGGCACTGGTTGCCCTCCTTATCGATCTCCCTTCCTTCTCTCCTGGTTTAATCGGCACGCCATCCTTCCTCCAGATCCTCGGCATATATCACAACGATGAACTAGGGCGCCTGAATTATGATTCCCGCATCATCCTTATCAATAATGGGTCGGATTCTTTGGGGAACCAGAATCTTACCGCGGAATTTTACCGGAATGGTATAAAAATCCCGGCTGTGGTTGAGACCATGAATGGCGATCTGTTCATCTCAACCCGACACTACGGTATCCAGACGATGGGGGGGCTTGGCTGTTCAGGGCCCACCTGGCTCCCAAAAGAGAAAATATCCCTGGATTTCAGCGACGGAACCTTTCATCCTGGTGACACGATACGAATGGATGTGTTTTCAAAGACTTCAGCGACCTTGATCTCACGCCACACGTTCATCGCTTGATGATCCTGCTTTAGAATAAAAAACCGAATCCGCATTTTCATCAGATCGGTATTTGGACACAGGATATCATCTTATTTTATCTAAAAATAGGGAATGCTATCTGACCAACAGGCACGGGAAAAGTGGGGAAGTTACTCTGATCCCGCTTCCTGATCTGGTTCTGTCGGGGGGGTAGTCCACACCAGCCAGAGAACCAGGGCAATGCAAACGATCATCGAGAGAACGAACACGATCAGGCTGAAAATATTCTCAGCAAACTGCATGGAGACAGAAATGTTCAAAGCACCAAGAATAAGTGCTATCCCAAAGAAGACAAAAAAGCCAACAACGATGCCAAGAATTACCCCGGCGATAATCCTTAATGCTGAAGGTTGTGAGCGAGGATCTTTCATGTTTTTTACTGTGGTCCTCAGTTCTTAATAACAGTATCCAGCGGTCGGTGAGTTCTTTTCGGAAAAGGAAGATGGTATCTTGGCATGACAAGTGAGGACAGTTCATTCAGAGGTGTGTGCATGTAAAATTGACCGGGCGTAAAGTCGTGCAATCCTTAGCGGTTCCGGTATTCTGCCGTCGTGGGTAAAATCTGAACAGACCGATTCCGCCTCTTTTACATCCAACCCATATGACCTGATATAGAGAATATGACCTGTCCTGAGCTTCACAGGAGTTCTTTGTCCAAGACTCCTGTAGGCAGAAATACGCCTTTCATCACCCGGAAAATGGTGGATTATATTTTCGATTAGTCCCTCGGAGTGCTTATACGTCGCGATGATCGTTTCGCGTCCTGTTTCCTGGAAAATGCGGAGCGGATCAATGATATTGTACCAGGATATGACAGCCCCCCCAATCATAATGAAGTTGATATCTTCCCTGGAAAAATTCCGGTAAAGATCTATTACCGAATCCGTTGCATCCATGCCACCTACCGTGGTGCAGGTATACGAAAAGCCATCAACCCTGAGATCTTTTCTCATCACCACACCAGCAAGGATCGAATTCTTCCGGGAAGAGAAACTCTCAGCAATACCCAGGACCCGGAGCCCTTTCTTGGCGAAATGCATGGAAGCACTTATGACAGGGGATTTGAAAACAATATCCCAATGAGTATTGACAAGGATCAGGTATGTATCCTTATCCCCACCCTGAATGAGTCTCCTACCATTGGCTATGTGATTCAGGGATATCTGCATCTGGGATTTTCCCATATCCTCGTCATCGATGGTCACAGTACTGATGATACACGCCAGATCGCGGAGGCTGCGGGGGCAAGCGTCATAATGCAGCAGGGGAAGGGAAAGGGAACCGCGATCATCGAGGCATTTTCGCGGATAACCCTCCCTTTTATTCTCATGGTAGACGGTGATGGAACCTATCTCCCTGAAGATGCTGAATCAATCATAAGCCCCCTGTTGCAAGGTGCTGACCAGGTGATTGGTGACCGTCTGATACCCGAGAACCGGACCTCCTTCTCGCGAATGAATTATTTCGGTAATCAGATTTTAAACCGGCTCTTTAAGGTGGCTCATGGTCGGTACCTCAATGATATTCTCTCGGGATACAGGGCTTTCAGGCTTGATTCGATCCGTCAGATGCAGCTTCACGAATCCGGATTCGGCATAGAGACCGAGATCTCTGCAGAAGCGGTCAGGAACGGGCACACTATTCAGATCGTACCGATTGCGTACAGGAAAAGGATGGGAACGCAGACAAAGCTAAATCCGTTTCATGACGGATTGAAGATTTCCACCACCATCTACCGGCTAGCTAAAATGAGCAATCCGCTTTTTTACTTCGGTTTGATCGGAATGATCATATTCTGCGGCGGTTTGATTACTGGAATCTATGTAATCTATGAATGGCTGCAACAGATTGAGCACATCCCGTTGACCATTTTTACCGTACTTCTCATCATTGCGGGATTCCAGATTTTCATGTTCGGGATCCTGAGCGACATGAGCATCTCTCTTCATCGGGAAGTCATGCGCGAGATCCAGTCCCTGAAAGAGGGAAAGGACCAGAAAAAGTGAATGTTATGTTCTCTCTCTAAATGAGAGAGAACGGTACGGATATCTCTCTCGGGGCTCCGGCAGCGAAATTTTATCACTGGGAGAAACATACGATTATACACTTTATTGGGCGATAGTAGTCTAGCGGCAGGACAGAGGCTTCCCAAGCCTTTAGCCCGGGTTCGATCCCCGGCTATCGCATACACTGGCTATGATTACCCCTGCAAGCGACCTTTTTGCAATACGCATTATTGTTGAAAACAGGAAGGGCGTCCTGCGTGATATTTCAACGGTACTTGCACGGCATGATGCCAACGTGATGATGATCCACCAGGAGACTTTCGATTCCGGCCCGTACAACGGTCTCGCTGAGTTGTATATCGAGTACGAAAACGGAAGTGATCATGACGTGATGCTCCAGGAACTCGCTCAGCTTCCATCCGTGCGGGAAATAAAACCACATGAGCCGTTCAGCCATATTTATGGGACCCGGGTTATCATCATTGGTGGAGGGGCACAGGTGGCCCAGGTGGCCCTTGGCGCAGTGAACGAAGCTGATCGCCATAATATACGAGGTGAGCGTATCTCGGTTGATACCATTCCCCTTGTCGGGGAGAAAACAGTGGCCCAGGCTGTCGATGCGGTAGCCAGGCTCCCCCGGGCAGCGATCCTCGTCCTTGCCGGTTCACTCATGGGCGGTGAGATTTCCCATGCGGTTGACAGGGTGAAAGATGCAGGAATTCCCGTGATTGCACTTCGTATGGCAGGCAGCGTTCCAGAACATGCTGATTTGGTAGTCACTGATCCCATCCAGGCAGGAGTATTTGCAGTGATGCACGTCAGTGGCAAGGCCGTTTTCGATATCAAGCGAGTGAGAGGGCGGCAATTTTAATGGACCCCGTCGAGAAAGCGGCACACGTGCTGATGCACGATGGCATTGTTATCTATCCGACAGATACGATCTACGGGCTTGGTGGCGATGCTTTTTCGGATGAAGCGATTCTCAAAGTGTACGAAGCAAAGAAACGGCCTCTCTCGCAGCCGGTATCCATTGCCGTCTGTGATTGCGATATGATCCACGGAGTTGCAAAAATCAACGAGTATGCCGCCACGTTCATCGATCATTTTCTTCCCGGTCCTGTTACTGTCATTCTTCCCGCCAGAAATTCCGTTCCGCCAATACTGACTGGAGGGACAGGGAAGCTTGGAATTCGCCTTCCCAATCATCCTCTTGCTCTCCGCCTGATCTCACTGGTCGGCAGTCCTATCACTGCAACAAGTGCCAACATGAGTGGTGGCAGGGATCCCCTCACACCCTTAGAGTGCCATGTTGCACATGATTATCTTCTCGACGGAGGCATACTTCCGGGAACCCCCAGCACGGTTGTCGATATCGGCGAGAGGCGGATACTCAGACCTGGAGCGCTGGTAGGAGAGGTAGTCAGCTACCTTTCCAAGGGTGAAGGCACATGAAAAAACCGCTCCGTTTGCGCGATTTTATCGAAGATCCTGAGGGGAGGCTCTATGCGGTTGCTGCCTATGATAACCGGGAGAGGGCAGGTTGCATTCTCCGCTACCTCCCTGATCCCTGTGGGGAACGGGTTGATCAGGCAGGAAAGCGATACCATAAGCTCGAATTTGAGGAAGCATTTGCATATATTTTAAGAGAAAAACCGGAATATGCGGATTCTATCCAGCGCATACCAGTCGAAGATATCCGGAAAGTGCTGAAACCGGAAGATGAAATCGGGACGATCGCCCGGAGAAACACCCGTGTTGCCAGACTGGTCAGTATCTTCGACCTTCCTGAAAGGACCTATGGCTGCACTGGTTCACTGCTTGTTGGGCTCGAGAATGACCGGTCTGATATTGACCTCGTTGTGTACGGGCGTATGTTCTTTACTGCAAGGGAACTGCTCCGGTTTGCCATCAAGAAAGGGCGAATCGATCCTATCAGCGACGATATGTGGGAGAACATCTACCGGAAAAGAAATCCGGAATTATCCCTTGATGAATTTCTCATTCATGAGAAGAGGAAATGGAACCGGGGTCTGATTGAGAACGTCTATTTTGACATCCTCTTTACGCGTTCCTACAAGGCGCTTCATCCTCTCCCCGTAACAAAAGGACCTTCCTGTGGGGTAGTCACCATCAAGGCAACAGTCACCGATGCCTCACTTGCATTTGACAGCCCTGCGGTTTATCAGATAGATCATGAGGAGATATCAAAAGTCCTCTCGTTCTCGCATACCTATAGCGGGCAGGCAATTGCCGGCGAACTGATAGAAGCACGGGGTATCTGCGAGGAGCATTACGGGGAGAAATGGCTCATTGTCGGGACAACACGGGATGCAAGAGGCGAATATATCCGTTCAATCAGTCTTCTGGAAGGAGGCTGACATGAATTTCCGGCAAAAAAATCAGTGTCCTCTTTTTCCATAACAGCGAAAGTGTATTCTACCGGTAGTTTCTTCAGATCGGACACCGGTATTTCCGCCAGCGCTGCCACCCCTCAAAGAAAGAAGAACGATTGAGATATCCATCAGCCCGCTCCTCCCGTGTGAAGGGGACCCAATTCTTGTAAAACAGGTGTTTTATGACCTCATCCTCAATGCTCTGAACTTTTCATGACCCAGCGACGCAGCACAGGTAGAGATCGGTTCGATGAGGCGTGATTCAAAGACGGTATTCTTTGTAAAAGACAACGGAGTTGGTTTCAACATGAACTTTCAGCACAGCTCTCCTTTCTGTTCAGCGGCTTCATGATGACAAGGAGGATGAAGGGACGGGAATTGGATGGCAATCGCCAACCGCTTTGTCCATCGGGATGGTGGAACGATCTTGGCTGAAAGCAACGTGGATAATGGCGCTGGTCCCTATTTGACACTTGAACAAACACAGTCACAGGGAAATTAATTATGATCAGAACAGATCTGAAAGCCGGACTCCATGTTCAGGTCCACAACGCCCTTTTTCCGGGCATCTCTCGCAGGGGGGGTTTCTCGGTCTCCGTGGGATTTCACCGTTTTTAATCCGCCGGGCCTCATGAAGGGCCCGTAAAAATCTCCTCTTATCGAGCGGTTCGACTCTGCAGAACCGGGTTATGCCGGAAGGGATATATTCCACCTCACCTCCTTCAATCTCCTTTCCAAACATCTCCTGCAGGCATGTGGTATATGCTGCAATCCTGATCCGATCAGCACGATAAATCCCCGATGAAGGTGCCCTCGAGGATCGGACTATGGAAAAAAACGGGGGTTCATCGAAGAGCTTGTCAACAATACCGTGGATCTGGTATTGTGCTGAATGAACTGGCACATCAGAATCAGAACATATCCGCCAGTTCTTTTGTACACTGCATGCCATTATGCACTCATCGAAAAATTCACGGCCGTCAGGGATTTTCTCTCTCTGAATGAGCATGATCTCCGACCATATCTCTTCCCTGTCAGTATCAGTCCCTAGGTAATATGATACCTGTTTTGCTACGGTATATCGTGGGGATTCAGCTATGCCGGATTTCCTCCCAAGAAAGAACCTCACCGGACAGATGGCTGTGGTGACAACGGATGAAATACTGAGCGGAGAGATCACTGGTTTCAATCATGCTGTATGCAGCGCGTCTTATGTAAAACTGCTGATCTGAAATTAATCCCTTCCAAGGCCTTACCGTCTGGCCGGATGATCGTTTGCCAAGTCTTAATCTTGGAGCGGTCGATCTACACTGTATGTCCCAGCACGAGATTGCGGTCAATGTTCCCCAGAACCTCGATCCGGTCTACAGCAATATGATCCAGATAGCGTACAAGGATGACGAATTTACCTTCGTCTTTCTCCACCAGATCCCCGGGGTAAACCAGGCACGTGCAAAAGCGATCGTGAGCATCACCCCCCAGCATGCAAAGAACCTGCTCGCCGTGTTCTCCAAGACGTTCGCGGATTACGAATCGAAATACGGAAAGATCGAGGTCCCTTCGGGGAAAACCCAGAGCGAGAGCGTTACGACCATCCGGGGATATTCTTAAACCCCCGTCCCTCCCCTCCCGTTACTATTAATATTTTCCACGTCTACATTGTGAGGTATACTGCCGCCGTGGCTTAGCGGTATAGCGGCTGATTCGTAATCAGCAGGTCGAGGGTTCAAGTCCCTCCGGCGGCTCTTCTTTTCTGGTTGAGCGTTGGTACTAGCTGAGAAGAAGGAGATATTCCTCAATTATCCTCTCTGGTACTGATTGGATATCCCTGATCTGCCCTGCCTGAAACCATTTCATCAGAGTATCATCGTCCAATGGAAAAGAGCTGTATCCGCCCATTATCAATCCTCAATGCTGTTAATATCCAGTTCCCAGTCATGAGAGGAGTTAATTGCGCAGAGTTGCTAAAAGTCTCGGATCTCTTCCATGCCAGTGTCTGCTAATGCGATCTGCAATGGATAATAAGACCAGAAAAAGAAAAAGATTAAAACCGGGGGCGCCGGTGCTTGGGGAGGCACTCTCTGCAATAGACGGGTCTTCCCTCGGTCGGCTTAAACGGTACTTCGCATTCCTTTCCACAGTCTGAACAGACTACTTTTGTCATCTCGCGGGGGCCGTCATTTCTCGGGCCGCCAAAATTTGATTTATACATGGTTTTACTCAAACAGTTGAAAACTGTCTTTAACTATACACCACTCAAGAATATAAATATTACTATCGTCCCCTCCGGGCCTGGCATGCACCCGATTGCATATCATTTATCTGGTTGGTTGGTCCGGGTGGCAGGATGAACGAGAGGTGGTATCAGTTTCTTCGCCTTTGAGATTTATTGGAAAAAAAGGTAGGTATTTCTTGGAGTGGTTTGTGATGAGAAAAATGATCCGGAGATATCCCCCATGCATGATTCTGTCCGGTATTCTTTCGCTTATGTAGTGGTCAGGGATCACAGGAGCCGGACCAACATTACCTTCTTTTCCCTTACTGAAAGAAATCTCTTTGAAATTCCCCGATAGCTGCTGTCACGAACAGTTCCTTCTGAATAATCACCGACGTAATACCGGATATCTTCATCTGAAACATCCCAAATTTATCCATTCCTCTATGAGCCCCCGTTTTCTTGACCCCCACCTATTTTGCAGCCACATGTGCAGGGCAGCCAGGAAAATGAACCGGTTCGATGAGGGACAACGGGTTATTTTTTATGATTTTGTCTCATAATCTGCTTTGCATATATTTATGCTCTAATAAATATATCGTAAAAACAATTTTTCCAAATAACCTCGGGATTTGAATACGGTTTAAGATTTAAAGCTGAATTGAAAGGGGAGTTATGTATGAGGTCGATGGTTAAAGAATGGTCCGAAAAAAACGATATGGAACGATGGAAGGCTGTCTCCGAGCTCAGGACAATAGGGCGTCCCGCTGTGGAATACCTTGTTATCAACCTCTGGGATAGTGATAAACGGGTTCGCATGGCGGCCGTTGATGCTCTTGGAGCTATCGGTGATCAGCGAGCCTATGATCACCTCGTGAAAATGCTTGATGATCCAGATCATGACGTACGGTTCGCCAGCGTCATCGCTCTTGGCAAGCTGGGTGATATGCGGGCAGTTGAACCTCTTTCAAGGGCGTGCCATGACCCGAACTGCTACGTCAGGACGATTGCAGCGGAGACGCTGGAAAAATTCAGGTTGCAGATATCATAACTAATTAAAAAAAACCTGGCGAAATATTTTCACGAATGCACAAAGGATCATTTTCTCTCGTTCTCTCCCTTGGTAAGCGCTCCATGATCCTTTTTGTATAGGAATACGTACTAATCAGGCAGGTATGGATCAAAGCCTCAAACAACGTCTCCTTCTCAAATGCAGGGAGATGGGCATCCCCCTCATCGGGGTAGCTGATGTCAGGCGCTGGGAGAATCCCCCTTTTCAGCCCTGGATGCCGAAGGAGTTCTTCCCCCATTCTCTCGTTCCAGAAGCTGAATCGGTGATTGTCATTGGTCTTCCTGTCCAACTCCCGGTTCTTGAGACATCCCCCTCCATTTACTACCGTGAGATGTATAACGTGCTGAATTCCTTATTAGACCAGTACAGCTATCGTATCGCCGAGTATCTCAACAATGAAGGACATCCATCTGTTTTTCTCCCGAGGGACGGGTATGGAAGCATCGATGTTCTTCTCGAGAGGCCCCTTGCATTCTTCTCTCACCGGCACGCTGCATTCTGTGCAGGTCTCGGTACATTCGGAGTAAACAATATGATCCTCACTCCTGAGTATGGACCGAGGGTCAGATTTGGATCTATCATTACCTCAGCCTCCCTCCCGCCAGATCCTATGAGAGATGATGATCTCTGCACAAGGTGCATGCGTTGTGTGCGGTTGTGCCCCTCTTCTGCCCTCTCAAAAGAGGATTATCCCGAAGGGATCACTGATAAAACCGCCTGTGCACGCTGGAGTGCCTCCCTTCATCGGCAGTACATCTCTCCCTGCGGCATCTGCATCAAGGTATGTCCGGTTGGGAGCGACAGGACCTTTTACCGCCGGGAAGATCCGGGAATATACGAAGAGTCAGCTCCCGGGAGCCCGTACCAGCAGATCTGGGATCATGTCCGGCGTTACGGTGGGAAATAAGGGGAGAGATCCATCTCCAAGGTTATGCAGATACTCTCCCGGGCAGTCATCTCATCTCGTTCATAGTGAAACATCCCTTTTTAGTTCATACCATGAACCAGACCCGGTTACCCATTTTTTAACTTCATGCTTCCCAGTGCAGAGACATGCCGCGAATCATACTACAAAGGCTCTTCCCAATGGGAACACACAAAGGGTTTAGAGACCAGACCGGTACATTTTTTTCGGATCCAGAAAGACGATCCCAATGGCCGTTTGGCTTGGGTCTGGAAGAAAATGGAAATTCGTTCGCCTTCTTTTAGGGAGATGGATGATGCCTACCCATAGAACGAGTGCCCAAATCCGGATTCAGTGGTTCCTCTTTCGATCTGCTCTCCACCGGGCAGTTCGATTCTGGGAGTGGCACCTTTCATAAGAGATCCTCTTTTCTCTCAACTCCCTCCTTTGAGCAGAAATCCCTCCACCTCATGTATGCGACGGTATATTCCTGTATAAACAGCTGAATATAAGAAAAAGCAGCTGGTATCGTGAACACGTACATTCCCAACATAAAGAACGTCGGGGTCCGGAGCATTTCGCAGAGAAAGGACTCATCATCCTGACCTTACCCTCTTCCCAATCGCTCGTTCGAATCTTGGATCCTTCTGTAGCAGAGCTATTGCTGCAAGGGCACTGGTCTCTTTGTCCTTGATCTCGAGCATGATATCCCTATCAAACGGCTGCGAGAGTTCGAGAAACTCCCGGAAATCAGAAAGATCTATATGTTCTGCATGTCCACCGGGCCGCTTTGCCGGATGCTGGGAGCTGTAATCCACCATGGGTATCCCGTCATCTGCACCCCATGTCCTTCCCGTAGCATCGAGCATATCTCCGGTCTCCTCGCCATTGTTGTAACATGCATGATGGAATACATCGAGAAGTACAGGAATTCCCGTCTGTTCGGAAATTTCCAGACAATCTGTTGCACTGAACCGTGTTTCATCATTTTCGATAACAAGATGCCGTCTGATAGCCGGATCGATTGTGTCATATACCCTGACAAAACGGGCGATACTTTCCTGGGAATCACCATAGCGACCCCCGACATGAAGCTGGATTTTGGCCTGTGTGCCGAGCTCCATCAGGTCCAGCAGGGTTGCATGGTAGGCAAGTTCATCAACACTGCGGGAAACGATACGTTCATCAGGGGAATTGAGAATGATAAACTGGTCAGGGTGCATCGAGATACGGATACCCTCATCCCGAATGGAATGCCCGATACGCCCCAGTTCTTCGGAAAAATGCTCCTGCCATGGTGCCCTGCATACCGGATGCGATGCAAACGGGATGATATCGGATGAGATGCGAAAAAAGAGTATATCCTGTGTCACATTCCATGCAAGTATCTGTCGAAAGCAGGAGAGGTTGCTCGAGACTGTTGCAAAAAATCTCTCGTCATTAAAAGAGGCCAGCCGGAACTTTTTGGCACTCGTGCAATCCAGGCGCCTGTTGATGCAGGGATACCCGATACGCATATCACCTACTGAGAGCTGCATTGGAATAAGCAGGTTTGGTTCGGGGAAATACAGGTTGTGATTCCTGGGATGTTGTGGCTGATACCTGTTCTTTGCGTCGTCTATATCCCTTTTTCTCGATAGTGAGAAGGAAGAGATGGGGTATCTGCACTTCAGGTATCATTGTTATGAGAATTTTTTGGTTGTGTCACAAGATCGGCTAAGATCTCACCGGCAACAATAGGAATGAGTTATCCCATCTCACAAGCATTTCGGTAATCAGAGAAGAGAACCAGTGGGGCCGCCGCGGGGGCGCCCCGTCGG